>Ga0156809_1068_pt1 | contig 120191 bp, 107 predicted proteins | sample RifOxyD2_FD_112110 | JGI IMG/M metagenome (GOLD analysis project Ga0156809, IMG submission 112110) | Elusimicrobia bacterium RIFOXYD2_FULL_34_15
ATACCACTTTTTTCCTCAAAATTGCTTTGCCGCTCTGATCCCCCGATGCCAAGCATCGGGGCTTGGCGCGTTTTCAGTCAAGCGACAAGCCAGCTTTATTGCCTCAATCATTGACTTAGGATTTGCTCTTCCTTTTCCAGCAATATCATAACCAGTTCCATGTCCCGGTGAAGTCCTGATAAAAGGAAGTCCGACAGTTAAATTAACAATATTATTAGGTTTTAATATTTTCAAAGGGAGCATTGCTTGGTCGTGATACATGCAAACAATAAAATCATATTTATTTTTTTTAAATGCAATTTCCGGATTAACAGGTCCTTTAATATTAAAACCATATTTTTTTAATTTTTTTAAGGCAGGTATTATGATTTCTTGCTCTTCCTTGCCTACAAGGCCATTATCTCCGCAATGAGGGTTCAAACCACATACAGCGATTTCAGGATTTTTAATATTAAATTTCTCTTTTATAAAATTTGACGTAAAAACAATAGATTCTAATATTTTTTTTGCATTTAGATTTTTTACAACATCTTTTAAAGGTATGTGTCTTGTTAAAAGCAAAACCTTTAATTCTTCAGCCAACATCAACATTTCAAATTTTTTTACCAAAAATAATTTGGATATGTATTCTGTATGCCCGCCGATATCACCAAAAGCAGATTTTGATACAGGTGCGGTTACTAACGCATCTGCTTCACCTAATCTTAATAAATCTAAAGATTTATCTATAAAAGAAATAGCTGCTTTGTCGGAATTTTTTGTATGTTTACCGGCAACATAACCTTTTGATGTGCCGATAACAACAGGCTTACATACTTTTAGAATTGCTTTGCTTGAAACTGCCTTTTTGACAATTTCGGGGCCAATACCGGAAGGATCACCGACTGTTACTGCAATGACTGGCTTATACATTATTTTTCTACATTATCTACTGAAATACTAGCTTTATCCCTGAGAACTTTCATATATTTTACATATTGTTCCTGATTTTTTTCGCTTCTCAAATATTTCTCAAGATCATCTTTAACCTGTTCATAAGTTCTTTTCTGTTTTGCTTTCTTTGCATCCACTTTTATTATATGATAACCAAATTCGGTTTCAAAAATATCGGAAACTTCACCAACCGGAGTTTTGAAAGCTACATCTTCAAAACTTTTAACCATCATTCCTTTCACTATAAATCCGAGGTCACCGCCTTCTTTTGCGCTTCCCGGATCTTCAGAATATTCTTCGGCCAGCTTGGCAAAATCTTCACTGTTTTTCAGTTTTTTCTGTACCTCTTTTATTTTATTTAATGCTTGTGATTTTTCCTTTATTGACGCATTTTTACTTACACGCGTAAGTATATGCCTGACTGAAACTTTCTCGGGGTCATCCAGCTTATCTTTATTTTTTTCATAATATTCTTTCAATTCTTGTTCAGTCGGTTTTTCTACTCTGGAAATTATATCTGACTCTATTAATTTATTAATTAGCAAATCGTCATGAATCTTATCTCTGAATTGATTCATAGTAAGATTTTGCTTTTTTAATTCGGCATTGAATTCTGTCTCTGCTTCAGTTGGAGTGAGGGTTTTTCCGTCTCTTTTTTGAAACCGTTCCTTTACAGTATCAATACCGTTATCTACTTCTCTTTTACTGACTTTTAAATCTCTCTTTTTTGCTTCCTGTAAAAGCAATTTTTGATCAATCATCTGATCAAGTAATTCTTTTTTTATCTCTGTAATTTTTTTCTCAATTTCTTCTTTTGTCATTGTATCGCTATAATTGCTTTTTATCTGCTCAACAACCGGGTTGGCTACTTTATCATAGTCTGTCTGTAAAATAACGTCATCATTAACTTTTGCAATCGTTTTATTGACTATAGCAAATAACGGAGTATAATTTGCAAACAATGTGAACATAACAATTAACAACAAAAATTTTGGGATCGAATTTAGTACATTATTTAACCGGCTTTTCATCTTTTTTCTCCTCAGTAATATTTTTTGGAATTAATTCATGATACACAACCGGCTTATACTTTTTTGAAATTTTAGCCAGCCATTCATCGAAATTCTGCTTCTCTATAGCTTGTTTGATTTCCGTTTGAACATCTTCGAATCTCTGCGGTTTAAGCTGTTTTCTACCTGTAAGTTTTATTATATGATAACCAAGCTGGGTTTGAACAACCTCTGTAATATCTCCGATATTTTTTAAGTTATATGCAGCATCTTCAAATTCCTTAACATATTGTCTTCTTCCAAAATAATCCAAATCGCCGCCTTTAACTGAAGTTACTTTATCTACAGAAAGTTCTTTGGCTAATTTTGCAAAATTTTCATCTTTTTTCAAACGCTCAAGAATTCTTTTTGCCTCATCTTCAGAACGAACCAAAATATGGCTTACTCTAAGCTCAACCGGTTTATCAAACTCAGTTTTATGTTTTTCATAGTAATCTTTTATATCATTATCACCTATGGTAATTTTTTCTTTAAGTACTTCGCTTAATAATATATCGTCCTGCAGTTTCTTACGGTTTTCTCTTAATCGTTTTTCCAGCTCAGCAAATTGTTTTTTAACTAACGGCCTGTTTTGTATTCCTTCTCGTTTTGCTTCTACAATTATTATTTTTTCTTTCAATAATTCGTCTAAATAATGCTTTTTACCGGCATCTGTTTTCAAATATTCCTCAATTGTATACGGTGCATTTTCTATCATTTTTTCAAATTCCAAAACAGTAATTTTTTCATTTCCTACCCGGGCAATAATTTTTTCTTCGTTATTCGGCTTTGAACACCCTAAAAATACAAATATCAATACTAATCCAAACGATAAAATTGAACTCGATATTATTTTTCTAATTATTTGCCCTGATATTTTAATTTTCATTTTGCCTCCGATTTTTACGATTATATAAAATAATTAAAAGGATTGCAACAAATTTTTAATAAAATTAAGATTCCTCTGCCGTGGTTGCGATTCATCAAAATTTATTTCCAATAAGTTACTTTTAATAAACCTGTAACTACTTTTTTCTAAAATTTTAAATATTCTTGACGGTTCAACCGGAGTGTCTGAAGAAAATTCCAATTTAACCGATTTATCCGAAGAAGAAATTTTAATAATACCTAATTTTTTAGCTCTTATCCGAATTTCACCTGCCTCAAAAAGATTTTCAGTTTCTTCCGGAAGATTACCGAACCTATCATTCATTTCATTTTTAATCTCAATAAGATTCTCAATATTGACAGCTGTCAATATTTTTTTGTAGAAGCTAATTCTTTGAATTTCTTCACTTATATATTCGGAAGGAATAATCGCATTTAATTGAATATTAATTTCAGGTATAATTTCTTCCTTAGTTTCTATTCCTTTCATTTCATTTGAATATTTTTCCAATAATTTTAAGTACATATCAAAACCAATTGAACTTATGTAACCATGCTGACGCTTGCCCAAGATTTCACCGGCACCTCTAATTTGCAAATCTTTTAGTGCAAGATGAAACCCAGACCCTAATTTTGCAAATTCCTTTATTGCAGAAAGCCGTTTTTCTGCAATTTCGGTAAGATTGCTTGTTTTATAAAACAAATAGCAGTATGCTTTTATTTTCGAGCGGCCTACTCTGCCGCGTAGTTGATAAAGCTGGCCCAATCCGAAATTATCGGATTCTTCTACAATAATTGTATTTACATTAGGAATATCCAGCCCCGCTTCAATGATAGTTGTGGAAATTAAACAATCAAATTCTTTTTTTAAAAACTTTAACATTTTATCTTCTATTTCAGAAGCACTCATCCTGCCGTGTAAATAATCAAATTTAACATTTGGAAGCAATATTTTTAACCTGTCAACACAATTTTTTATTGTTCCAATCCTGTTATGAATATAAAAAACCTGTCCGCCGCGCGAAATTTCATACATAATAGCATCAGAAATAATTTTTTCGCTATATTCCAGAAGAACCGTTTCTACCGCCTGCCTGCCAACCGGCGGTGTTTCTATTGTAGACATGTTTTTTATCCCTGAAAGGGCCATAGAAAGTGTGCGTGGAATTGGGGTAGCGGTAAGATACAAACAATCAACATTTTGTTTCAACATTTTAATTTTTTCTTTATCCGCAACACCGAACCTGTGTTCTTCATCAATCACTAAAAGCCCTAAATTAATAAATCCAATATCTTTACTTAATAACCTGTGTGTTCCGATAACTATATCAATTTTACCGTTTTTTAATTTTTCAATGATTTCTTTTTGTTCTTTTTTTGTCTTAAATCTTGATATAGTTGCTATTTTCACCGGCCAGTCGGCAAACCGGTCTAAAAATGTCTGCTCATGCTGTTGTACCAAAACAGTTGTGGGTGCCAAAAAGCACACCTGCTTTCCGGATAAAACACATTTTAAAGCAGCTCGCATTGCAATTTCTGTTTTACCAAAACCTGTATCTCCGAAAATACATCTTTCCATGGGGTTTGAACTAAGCATATCATTTTTTATATCTTCAACTGCTTTTACTTGGTCAGGAGTTTCTTCATATATAAATTCTTCTTCAAACTCTTTTTCAAAATCTGTATCCTGGGAAAAAGGAGGTCTTGTAACATTAGAACGTTCTGCATAAACTTGTAAAAGCTGCTGTGCTAGTTTTTTAGCATTTTCATCTGCAACCGCTCTTGTGTGCTCCCATAAAGTACTATCAAGTGAATTTATTTTCGGATATCTTTCTCCAACACCGAAATATTTCTGAATTTTATTAAAATCATTTACCGGAACAAAAAGTTTATCGTTATTCGCATATGAAATTGAAATGTATTCCGCAGTGATACCTCCGGCTGTTATAATTTGCAAACCGTTATAAATTCCTATACCATATTTTTCATGAACGATAAAATCATCTTTGTTTATTTCGGTAAGGGATTCTATGGGTTCGCCTAATTCCTTGAAATATTTTGGGGGACGTATTTTAAGTTTATATCTTGAAAAAATCTCGTTTGTGGTGATAAAAACAATCTTATCTTTTTTTATAACAAAACCATTTGAGAGTTGTCCTGTAAATATTGATTTTTCATAACCTTTACCTAAAATCTCGGAAAAATGTCTCTTATCACCTTCATTGTTCGCTATTATAAAAATTTGAAAATCTTCATTTTGCCATTGAAAATATTTTTCCTTAAAAAGTTCAATATTGCCGTTAAATTCCGGAACCGGCAAATAATCAACAATATCTTTATCAGTAAATATATAGCAATTATCCTTAAAGTATTCAAATATTGTTGATTCTTCTTTTTCTTTAACCGGCAAAATATTAACTTCATTTATCTCGGCTACTGAACGCTGGCTGTTAGGATCAATATTTTTTATCGATTCTAAATTATTAACATTAAAAACAATTCTAACCGGTAAATCATAAGTGGGACACCATATATCTATAATCTCACCGCGAACGGAAAATTCGCCAAAATCAGTTACCATATCCAATCTATCATAACCATTTTCAGATAACTTTGAAATAATCAAATCCCGATTTATAACATCATATTTTTTAAGTTTGATTATTGATTTTTTAAAATTTGTCGGCGAAAATGTCTTTTTGTTTATGGCATCCGTAGAAGCACAAAGTAAAATCTTATCTTTAACTAAAATTTGTGATATTGCTTTAATGCGTGAAAAAATATCGGATTCTGCAAAGGTAACAATCTGCGGGGTGGAAGTTTTCAAAACTCCGGAAACCATTAAAATATCTTCTGCGATATCGATTGCGTTCTCATCGTTTTTAGTAGGAATTATAATATTCTTTTTAAATAGGTGCTGTTTAGTGATAACTGAGTAAGCAACATAACCCGATAATTCTATAGTATTTAACATTTTTCTAAACTTACCACACATTCTATGTGAGATGTTTGAGGAAACATATCAACCGGCTGGATTTCTTTTATTTTGTAACTTTGTGAAAGTATTTTCACATCACGTGCTAATGTTGCAGGATTACAGGAAGTATAGATTATTTTCTGCGGTTTTAATCTTAATAAAGTTTTAATAACATCGTCCGAACAACCAGCCCTTGGCGGGTCTAAAATCACAATATTATATTTTGAAAAATCTATCTTTCTTAAAACATAATCGGCATTGCCTCTAACAAAATATGTATTTCTTATATTATTTATTCTTGCATTTTTGATTGCATCTGAAACCGCAGATGAAACTTCCTCAATACCAGTAATACTTTTACAATAAGGTGCAAGATAAAGTGTGATACCGCCGGTCCCGGAATAAACATCAATAATATTTTCGGTTCCTTTAAGATTTGCAAAATTTTTTATAACTTCATATAATTTAGCTGCCTGTTCTGTATTTACCTGAAAAAAAGAAGTTGGAGAAATCTCGAAAATAACATTTCCAATTTTTTCCATTATGGTCTCTTTACCGAAAACTTTAAAACTCTTATCTCCTAAAATAACATTTGTTCTTTGAAAATTAATATTGTGATATATTGATACTATTTCCGGAAATTTTTTATTTAGATTAATAATGATTTCTCTTAGATTGGAAATGAAATTTGTTTTTGAAACAAAAATCAACATAAACTCATTAAATGCCATTGACTGCCTTAAAATAATATGCCTTAACACACCCCTATTAGCATCCTCAATATATGGCTGAATTTTATATTCATTAATCAAATCCCTGACCGAATAGACGATTTTATTAGCCAATTGCGTCTCTAATAAGCAGTTGCGGACATCAACAATTCTATGCGATTGCGGATGAAAAAAACCCATGAATATTTTTTTAGAATTTCCACCAACCGGCATCTGAACCTTATTTCTGTAACTGAACGGATTCGATGCAGGTAAAATACTCTTTACCGGAACATCAAAAAAATCCTGAACTATTTTAGTTTTGTATTCAAGTTGTTTTTCATATTCTATCATCTGGAAATCGCAACCGCCGCAATATAAATAGTTTGTAGCCGCAGAGCGAAGCTCTGCTGAATAGTGTTTAGAACAGGGCGGGGTAATTCTATTTGGGGAAGGGGAGATAATTGAAACAATTTTTCCGCGAACATAATTTTTCTTAACTTCTGTAATTTCAACAAGCAGTTTATCTTTAGGAACTGAATATGGAACCATAACAACAATGTTTTCATATTTTGCAATTCCGTCACCGCCAGTTATTATCTTATCTATTTTAACTTCTATTTTCTGCCCTAACTTTAACATAAACAATCTTTGTCCAATTTGTTCCAGTCTAATTTTTCTACGATGGAATTATATTCAACATATTTACGAATTTTATCTAATGCTTTTTCATTTCTAATTATATGCTCATAATAATTCGGCTGCCAAAATCTTTCATTAACAAAACCATTTTTCTTTATTTCTAATGTAGTTTTAGATTTGAAATCCTGAATGTAGTGATGTAGCGGCAAAGCGTTAGCTTTGCCTAACGGATAATCTAAAATTAAAATGAAATGTAAATGATTGGAAACTAATTTGTAGTAATCTAATTTAACGCCTTCGTATCTTTCTAAATTTTTTAAATGTCTTTCAATTATATCCTTAAAATTCAAGCAGAGCTTCGCTCTGCCGCTACAACAAATTGTTACAAAATAATATCCATTTGTATTATAATCATAATTTTTTAGTCGGATATTTTTTCTAAACTTCATTATATTAACTAAGTTTCTCTAATGCTTCTCTACCGGTCACACCTAACTTAATACCAAGTTTTTCCGCTTTTTTGGTCATTTCAACAATTTTAGCATTAAGCAAATCATCGACACTTTTGACACCTCTTACTATACAAGCAGCATCACCTAATTTTTCAGCTGTCTTTATATCCAGGTAACCGCACATAACAAAACCCTTTTCTGTCTTAACCAGAACCAGCACCGCATTCTGCATCTTAATCTCATACCCAACTTCATTTTTATTACCAATTTTAATATCTATAGTATTCATAAATTTGCTATCCTAATTTCTTTTTTAAAATTTCATTAACTATTTTTGGATTGGCTTTGCCTTTGGATTTCTTCATTACGGCACCGACTAATGCGCCGATTGCCTGCTGTTTACCGGATTTATATTCTTCAACCGCTTTCTGGTTTTCTGCAATTACTTCATCAATAAACTTTTCAATTGCACCTTCGTCGGAAATCTGGACCAGCCCCTGCGATTTAACTATTTCGGATGCACTTTTGCCTTCTTTATACATCTGCTCAAAAACCGTTTTTGCAATTTTACCGGAAATCGTACCATTTGATATAAGTTTTATAAGTTCCGCAAGATACTCTTCAGAAATCGGGGAGGAAGTTATCTCTTTATTTTCTGTATTTAATTTTCCAAGCAGTTCCGTTGTCATCCAATTTGAAATCAATTTCGGTTCGTTAATAATTTTTAATGTGTTTTCAAAATAATCTGCAAGCACTTTTTCAGAAATCAGTACACCGGCGTCATATTCCGACAGTCCGAATTTTTCAATAAATCTTTTTTTGCGGGTATCAGGCAACTCAACCAGATTTTTTTTCATTTCATTTAGAAATGAATCGTCGATTTCAATAGGTACTAAATCCGGTTCCGGAAAATACCTGTAATCATGCGCCTGTTCTTTGGAACGCATTGAAACTGTTACACCGGACTTTTCGTCCCAAAGACGGGAATCCTGCAATATTTTTTCGCCTGAATTTAATGCTTCTTCCTGCCGTTTAATTTCGTAAATCAAAGCATCTCTTATTGCTTTAAAAGAATTCATATTTTTAAGTTCAACTTTTACACCAAGTTTTTTTTCACCGACCGGTCTTATAGAAACATTTGCATCACAGCGCAAGGAACCTTTTTCCATATCGCAATCCGAAACACCGATGTATCTTATTATTGCTTTCAAGTTTGTAAGATACTGATAGGCTTCCTCCGGCGAAGACATATCCGGCTCGGATACTATTTCTAAAAGTGGAATTCCGGTTCTGTTATAATCAACCAGAGAATAATCCAGTTCCTGCGAGCCAATTGCATGAAGTAGTTTTCCTGCATCTTCTTCAAGATGGATTCTTGTGATTCCGATTTTTTTTGTTTTATCACCGGTTTTTATTTCTAAAGAACCTTTTTCACATAAAGGCTTTTCATATTGCGATACCTGATAGTTTTTTGGCAAATCCGGATAAAAATAATTTTTTCTTGCGAATATCGAGTGTTTCGCAATTTTACAATCTACAGCAAGCCCTGCAAGCACACCAAACTCAACCGCTTTTTTATTTAATACCGGAAGTACTCCAGGTTGGCCCGTACACACGGGGCAGATATTTGAATTGGGCTCATTGCCGAATTCTGTCGAACATCCGCAGAATAATTTTGATTTTGTTTTTAAGTGAACATGCACTTCTAACCCGATAACTGTTTCGTAATTAATCATAAAATTTTCTCCAGTAATTGCAAATCACTTTTGTATTTTAAATATTTTTTCATTTCAGTGATATTTGCCCATCTTGTTGTCATAATTTCATCATCATGCTTTCCAAGTTTCTCGACAGGTTTCATTAAGAACCATTTTACCTTTTTATAAACAAAATCTTTGCCTCTGTAAAAATTGTATTTTGTTTCACCTAATGATTTTATTATTTCGCAATTATATCCGGTTTCTTCAAGAACTTCACGTTTTGCTGTTTGTTCCACAGTTTCACCTTTTTCGATGTGTCCTTTGGGAAAAGTCCATCTGATTTTGCCGGAAAGATTTTTTACTTTTACAAGTAATATTTTTCCACTTTCAATGATAATCCCACCGGCAGAAAATTCTTTCATATGTTGATTATATAAAATTATTACCATTAAATCAAACGGTTTGACATTTAGCAATATTTTTTGTAGAATCAAATAATATTTTTGGAGGGAATTTTATGGATGTAATAGAAAGATTTATTGCGCAACACAAGGCAGTTAAAGAAAGATTGGATATCCTGGAAAAAATAACCAAAATGATTGATAGCGACACATCCATATGGGACAATGTCCATAAAATGTCCGGATTTTTTGATAAGGAAGTGAAGGAACATTTTCACCTTGAAGAAGAAGTTTTGTTTCCAATAATTCGAAGAAAACTTCCTTCCGATAAACAAAAAATCTTAACAGAAATAGAAGCAGAACATAAACCTATTTTAAAAAAATTGGATGAATTTAAAGAAATGTCCGCAAAACACAAAAAACTTTCATCAAGAATATCTAGAGAAAATTTTATTAAAATATCGATGGATATTATTGAAAGTATGATCACACATGCAAATAAAGAAGATGAAAAACTTTTCCCTATTGCCAAAGAATTTCTTGATTTCGAAAACTACAAAGAACTCGAGCAGTTGTATTTTAAATATCTAAACATATAATGCCTACTGTATCTATTATAAAATGCGGTTCATATAATTATAAAGATGTTGAATTTGCAATAAGAAAAGCAATTGAAAATATTGGTGGCACTGAAAAGTTTTTTAAAAAAGATCAAAAGATTTTAATTAAGCCCAATATCCTGTCCGCAAAATCACCTGAGAAAGCTGTTACTACCCATCCCGAAGTTATCCGTGCAATTATAAGAATTGTTAGATCTGTTGGTGCAATTCCCGCAGTTGGCGAAAGCCCGGGTGGGGCAGTCAGCGGTGCCGAGCGATTTTGGGATAAATGCGGAATAAAAAAAGTTTGTGAAGAAGAAAACTGTGAAATGCTTTTTTTTGAGAATACCGGCACCGTTCGAGTTCAATCTAAAAATCCGAAAAATAAAACATTAAAAACTTTAGAAATTGCAAAACCTTGTCTAGAATATGACTGTGTAATTACGGTACCAAAATTTAAAACGCACAATCTTGTATTTCTCACAGGTGCAGTTAAAAATCTTTATGGTTGTATTCCGGGTTTAAGAAAATCAATGTATCATAAATATGCACCTCATCCTACAGATTTTTCCGAAATATTGGTTGATATTCTTGCAATAGTAAAACCAAAACTCTCAATTATGGACGCTATAGTAGGGATGGAAGGGGAAGGACCGGCTGCAGGAAAGGTACGAGATATTGGGTTGATAATGGCATCAGATGACGCTGTTGCTATGGATACGGTTATGTGCGAAATAGCCAACTTCAATATTAAAAAAATGTATTACTTGCTTTCAGCATCAAAATTGGGACTTGGCTGTTCAGACATACAGAAAATAAAAATCGAGGGTGAGAAACTTGAAGATGTTATAATAAAAAACTTTAATGTTCCTCCGAACCTGCTTGTTTATATGGTACCTAAAAAATTTGCTAAATTCTTGGGAAAATTCGTATCAGCATTGCCGGTTATGAACAAAAATAAATGTACTAAATGTATGACCTGTATCAAAGCATGTTCTATGAAAGCAATAGAACTGCGGGATATTCCAAAAGTTGACAAAACCAAATGCATATTATGTCTCTGTTGCAATGAACTCTGCCCTGAAAATGCGGTAGAGATAAGATATTCCGCATTGATCAGAGTATTACTTTTCTTAAGAAAAATAAAGAGGTTCATCCCATTATGATTATTTCATTGCCAAATCTTGCAGAAAATAAAACTGCAAAGGTCATTAAAATTGAGGGTGGACATGGAATACAAAAAAAATTAGAAACTTTGGGAATACGGAATGATGTTAAGATCAAAAAAATGAGCTCATCCGCTTATAGTGGTCCTATTATTGTAAATGTTGGACAAACAAAGATTGCAATAGGTAAAGGCATAGCAAACAAAATTATAGTAGAAGTTACCGAATAATTATATGAAAAAAATCTTACTTGTAGGGAATCCCAATGTGGGTAAAAGCGCAATTTTTTCACATCTTACGGGGATTGACATAATGACCGCAAACTACCCAGGAACTACTGTTGAATTTACAAAAGGTTTTTTAAAGATCAGAAGCGAAAAATATGAAGTTATAGATATCCCCGGAACTTACACCCTTGAACCAACCTCGAAAGCAGAAGAAGTTGCTGTTGAAATGCTTAAAAAAGGGGATATCGTAATAAATGTGCTTGATTCTACAAATTTAGAAAGAAACCTCAATTTAACTGTACAATTATTACAAAAAAAAATACCTACAGTAATCGTCCTCAATTTTTGGGATGAAACAAAACATACAGGAATTTCAATAGATTCAAAAAAACTTGAAGAAATTCTTGGTATTCCGGTAATTCCTACTTGTGCGGTCACCGGGGAAGGACTTATTGAAATTGTCTCAAATTTAAATAATGCAAAAATAAGCAATTTCTCATATGATCAAAAGGAAAAATGGCATGTTATAGGTAATATAATTGAAGAAACACAAAAGGTTACTCATAGGCACCACACATTTTTAGACAGATTAAATGATATAACAATAAAACCAATCACAGGAATACCTTCTGCTTTTATTATACTTATAGCGGCATTTGGTATTGTTAGATTCATTGGTGAAGGACTTATCAATTATATTCTTGATCCAATATTTAATAAACTTTATTTACCTTTAATTATAAAATTAGCAAATATAATAAACTCTGAATTATTAAAAAACCTTATTTTTGGTAAAACATTAGAAGTAATGAAATCCTTTGGGGTACTTACAACAGGTATTTATATACCATTTATAGTAGTCCTTCCTTACATACTATCGTTTTATATTATATTAAGCTTTCTTGAAGATTTGGGTTATCTTCCGCGCCTAGCTGTGCTTTTGGATAGTACATTTCATCATTTGGGTTTGCATGGTTATTCTTCTATTCCTATATTACTAGGATTAGGTTGTAAGGTTCCGGCACTATTATCTATAAGAATACTGGAAACTGAAAGAGAAAAGATAATAACTACCGTATTAATATTAATGAGTGCACCCTGTATGCCCCAAACAGCTATGATTATGTCAGTAGGAATAAAATATGGTCTAAAAGTAGTTATTTTGATTTTCTTAATAATTATTTTAATAGCTATAATCACTTCAGCTATATTAAATAAAATTATGAAAGGTGAGGTTTCTGAACTATTTGTTGAAATACCTCCGTACCGCATACCTAAATTTAATGTACTATCAAAAAAGGTGTGGATTCGTATGAAAAACTTCTTTTCGGAAGCGGTACCACTTATAATCTTTGGAGTCTTAATAATTAATTTATTAGATATATTTTATATAACCGATTTCATTTCAAATAAAATTGGCGGATTTATAGTTAGTTTCCTGGGACTTCCTAACCAAATTATATCAGTAATGATTCTCGGATTTTTAAGAAAAGATGTTTCAATTGCTATGTTAGCACCCTTCGCATTATCTGCCAAACAATTTATAATAGCAAGCATCTTTATGGTTTTATATCTTCCATGTATAGCATCATTCTTTGTATTAATTAAGGAAATGGGAATCAAATCTACAATCAAAATCGTGTCTATCGTTCTATTAATTGCGTTTCTTACCGCATCGTTGTTAAATGTTATTTTATAAGGTCTGGTCCGCCACTTCCGCCACTGAACCACTTGCGGACAGGAAACCGTCGGCGAGGCCTTCGGTCCGCCACTAAATCTCTGGCGAGACCTTCGGGAGGAAAAATGGATAAAGACGCCCCTGTAAGGAAAAAAATACTGATTAACAAAAAATTCCAATTTAGATACGCCTCAATGATTGTTTTCACTTTACTTATTATGGTTGCTCTATTTGAATGGGATTTCTATTATACTATGAAAACAATCTTGCCCAAAGCATTTGCAATAGACATTATTAGAGAAGATCTTATTCTTTTTCATATACTACTTCTAGTAAAATCACTTATTTTTATAGTTTTGGTTGTTTTTATATCTTTCTTCTTCTCTCATAGAATTGCAGGCCCTGCATATAGAATCCAAAAGGTCCTGTCAACCATGATTGCCGAGGGGGATTTGACAAAACAATTTCAACTCCGTGATAAAGATGAACTTACAGAACTTGCAGATGCGCTTAATTCGATGACATCCAATCTTAGATTGAAATTACTATCTGATGAACAATTCCGAGAAAAAACAAGAATGCAGATAACCAATATATTAAAAATACTTAAAGAAAAAGAAACAATAACACCGGAAGAAAAGAAAACGATAATTTCAAAAGCAGAATCTATTTCCAAAGATTCTTTGGTATCACCTGTAAGTTTTAAAATATGATAATTTTTAAAAATTATAAAAAAGTGAAGCTTACTGCTTTGTTCGGTTTTAGACGAGCAATTTAACTTATTTCTGTACCTCAAACAAAAAATTTTCTTTTAAAGCAAAAAAATGCTTGACAATTAATGAATTATTCTTTATAATTTTCTCATCATGCAAACGACAGCGCAATTAAAAGGTATTACTGAAAAATTTAAAAACGTAAAACTTCCTTTCGGAAAACCAAAAGAAGTTGTTGCAGTTGATATTGGAAGTCATTCAGTTAAAATTGTTCAATTAAAACATACCGGTGAAAAGTGGACGCTTGAAAAATATGCTTCCGCAATAGCCACTAGTCTCGATTCCGCTGAAGTAACACCTCTAGAAAGAAAACAAGTTGCTATTAACGCTATTAAAAAGTTACTTTCAGAAAATAAAATCTCAGCAAAAGACGCAGTAACTTCTGTCTCCGGTAATTCAGTTATTGTAAGATATGTAAAATTTCCAAAGCTCACACCGGAACAACTTTCAAAAACAATCCAATTTGAAGCAGAACCATTCATTCCTTTTCCAATTCAAGACGTAAACATCAGTTTCCAGATACTAGGCGACGTAACAGAAGAAGGTTCGCAAAAAATGGAAACCATTTTAGTTGCAGCCAAAAAAGAAATAATACAAAATAAACTTGACATATTAATGGAAGCAGGTTTAATACCTGTGGTTGTTGATGTCGATTCATTCGCACTTGAAAATGCAATATCAATAAATGCAACTGAAGAAGAAATAAAACAGGTATATTTAATAATAAATTGCGGTATGTCTACAACAAATATAAGTATTGTTGAAGACGGCACTTCTCGCGTTGTAAGAGACGTGTTCACTGCTTCTTCGAGTTTCACAAAAGCAATTCAGAGAAATCTACAAGCTGACTGGAAACAATCAGAAGAAAAGAAATTTAAACATGGAATTCTTGTAACTCCTGAACAAAAAGAAGAAGCTCTCGCAAAAGGGAATGATGAAGCGTTGCAAATTTCGACAATACTGATATCGGCCGTTAAAGAATTGGTTGCCGAATGCCAAAGATCTATTGATTTTTACCAAACGCAATCTGCTGCAGAAAAACCTGTAAACAAAATATATCTATGCGGCGGCGGTGCTCTACTTAAAGGTTTGGATAAATACATTGAGTCACAACTGCATTTACCTGTCGAAATATTAAATCCTTTTGCAAAATTAACTGATAAAGCCGGCATTCCGGATGAAGAAATAAGGAAATTTTCACAGTATGCTGTTGCAGTAGGCCTGGCAACAAGAAGAAGAGGGGACGTAAAATAGAATAAATATGACTAAAATAAACCTTATACCTAAGGAATCTATTATAAAAGAAAGCCATCCTGAGATGACTGCTCTTTTGTTAACTATAATTTCTTTATTAATTTTAGTTCTTGGTTATACATATATAGCCAAACTAACAAAGCGTTCCTCAATCAAAAAAGAAATTGTTGTTGTTGATAGTGAATTAGCACAATTACAAACAGTAATAGATCAAATAGCCCGTATAAAAGCACAAAAAGATGCAATTAACGCAAAGAAAACTGCTCTTGAATCTTTGAATAAATCACGATTAGTATATCCTATATTTATGGAAGATCTGGTAAAAATATTACCACCTGGAATGTGGCTTTTAAATTTAAATACAAAATCAGTTGAATCTATTATGCAAATTAATTTTAATGCATCTGCTTATGATAACTATATAATAGCTGATCTGCTTCAAGCTCTAGAAAATTCAAACAAATTTAATAGTCCGGAAATTAGCGGAATAACAACTTCAGTTTCAGCTGATAGAGGAATAATAAAACAATTTTCTATAACGGTAAATTACATAAATCAGGAGTGGAAATAATATAATATGAAAAAACTAACCAACCAGGAAAAAGGTGCTCTACTAATTATAACTGTTGTTGGTTTATGGGCGTATTGGAAATATCTCTATTCACCAATAACACGTGAAATTACAGGTTTGCAGAGTGAGTTATCGGAAAAGCAAGCAAAACTTGAGGCAACCCGTCAGGCGGCACAAGAACTAGAAGTTTTACAGGCAGAATTCAAAATAATAGAGATAGAAGCAAGAGAAATGGAAAAGAAACTACCAAAATCTAAGGATTTGCCAAAATTAATAAGAGATATAACAAGAGCGATGGAAAGGCATAGAATTAACGCTCAATCATTCACTCCTTCAAAAGAAATACAAAAAACTTATTTTTCTGAGATCCCAATAACACTAGCTGCAAGTTGTAATTATCATAACCTTGCTAATTTTATAGCTGATATCGGGCAATTTGAAAGAATAATTAATACATTTGATGTTGTTATGACTCCAAAACAAGCTACAAAAGAATCGCCAGATTCATTAACAGTAAATTTTAGGCTTGCAACATACATGGCAAAATAAAATATTATGAAAATAAATAATAAAATTTGTTTATTACTAAATTTTTTGTTCCTAACTTCGTTGATAGTTAATTTCGGATGTAGTAAGAAAAAAGCTACGGATGATGCTCAGCAGGTTACTGCTCCCCGTCCAAAACCAAAAATTCCGGAATATGTCCCACCGGTTCCTCCACGCAAATATATTTACAAAGGTGCTGCTTATCGTGACCCTTTGTTACCAGGCGGTGGCGGTATGGCTTATTCAGCTTTGGCTGAAAGTGGCGAAGGTACCGAAACGTTCACAAGTGAAAAATTAGCTACATTGCAATTAAAAGGAATATTTAGAGATAAGAATTCCAGACAAGCAATAGCCATGATAGGTGATTCTTCCGGTGGATCCTATATGTTAAAGGAAGGAAAACTCTATAATAGAAGAAACAAAATAGTTAATGACGTATCCGGTGTTGTAGGACAAAAATCAATTACTCTCATTTGTAATGATATTAAAGTTGAATTATCTTTGAAAAAATCTGAGGAGGAAAAAGAAAAATGAAAATTAAATTATCTGAAATCCCTAAAAAGGTTCGTTTTACCTGTGCAACTTTTTCAATGATGTTTGTACTAATCTCATGCAGTATAGCTTCACAACTAACAGATATAATAACAAAATCGGAACCGAATAGTGACTCTATCTCTATCATAGTTTCATCGAAAACAAAATTCAACGTTTATAGAATACAGGAACCCAATAGAATAGTAATTGAACTATCAAGTTGCGAATATGTATCAGACAAAAAAGATTTGCAAGTAAATTCGCAATTCATTAAATCAATACGCGGCGGACAATATACAGACGCTCCTGTAAAAAAATCAAGAATAATTGTTGATTTAAGTAAACCTGCAAAATATTCTTCAAAAGCAACTGCCACAGAAATAACAATTGATTTAACCGCAAAAGTTACTAATTCGAAAACAGCTACACCAAAAGCTAAAAAGGTTGAAACAGCAAAAACTGATCCAGCTCCTGGAAATACACCAGTGGACGGCCAAAAACCTGCTGCAAAAAAAGTAATCAAAGAGAAAACATTGCCTATTAAAAAAATAGTGCAAAAACCTATTAAACACGGTGAACTTCCAAAAGATATTGTAACTTTAGATTTTAATAATGCTGATATTAAAGATGTATTTCAAATACTTGCAATAAAAACCGGAATGAATATAATTTATAGCGATGATGTTTCTGGAAATTTGACTATTCATCTCGAAAATGTCCCTTTCAATGAAGCAATGAATCTTATTCTTCAAATGCAAGGCTTAATACTTCAGCAGGTTGGATCTAATGTAATTCGTATAATGACACCTGCGACTTTAGCCAAAGAACGTGCAGATGCCATTCAGGTTTCACAAGTATTCCGTTTAAATTATTCAAAAGCTGTTGATATTAGCGGTAAAATTTCATCTATAATGAGTGCTGAAGGGCAAAAAGTAAGTTTACAAACTGATGAAAGAACAAATAGTATCATAGTTACCTCAACTCCTGAAGGCATTCAGGCTGCATTATCTTTAATGAACAAATTAGATGTTAAACCTGAACAGGTAGTAATTGAAGCAAAAATTGTGGAAATATCAATAGGCGATACAAAAGATATTGGTATCGACTGGTCTTTAACGCGAGATATAATGAATAATTCAAATTCAAGAATATCTGAAAATGCTCAGTCGCAAACACCCTCACAATCACAAGTTGGTTCTTTTACATTTGGATATTTGCGTAGTGATATAGAACTCACGGCACGTCTTGCTGCAGCACAATCCAAGGGAAGAGCTAAAATATTATCACAACCCAGAATTGCTACTCTTAATAATATGTTGGCAAAAATCGTTGTAGGCGGGCAGATACCATATACACAAACAAGTATTGGCTCTGGAGGCGTTTCGACTACGTCAACTGCTTTCATGACAGTTGGAATTCAGCTTGAAGTTACACCTACAATAAATGTTGATGGAAGAATAACAATGTTAGTAAGACCGAATGTATCCAATGTAACAAGGATTTCCGCTATAGGACCTGAAACAACTACCAAAGAAGCAGAAACTACTGTACTAGTCAAAAACGGAGAGACTATAGTAATTGGCGGATTAATAACTAATAATGAAAGAAAAGATGCATCTCAAATACCATTACTTGGCGATGTACCAATTTTAGGCCAATTCTTCAAGAGTTATCATGATGATAAACAAAATACTGAACTTATTATATTTGTAACCCCTTACATAATGAAAGACTAACTTCAGGAGGAAATATGATAATCAAAAAGGAAATAACTAAAATGAAAAAATTATTGTTAATTGTTGTTTTATCTGTATTTGTTCTTATTCCTACTTTTACATTTTCTGAAGTTTTTGTTGAACCCTATGTTGGTTATAATTCATTCCAAAAAATCAATGCTCTAAATAATTTGATAGAAAATTATACATTTTTTGCTAATCCTCCTGCTACATTTTCAATAATTAAAGGCGGATGGGATTTTGGAGCAAAATTAGGAATTGAAATAACAAAACAGAAAAATTTGTTCCTTACTGGAAAAATGTCATATCTTGATGCAGAAACAGATATGAGATATTTACAGCAAGTTAATGTTCCTGTAAACCAAGGAACACTGAATTGGTTTTTGGGTTATCCTGACAATTTCAAAGTAAGTCTTTTGACAGGGCAAGTAGGTCTTCGGATTACACCTTATCAAACAAAGAAAGCTTCAGTTGGTTTTGATGTATCCGGTGGTCCTGCATCAGGTGAAGTAACAGTTGATGGAACCGGACTATTTTTCAATGGAACAAGTTCATTTACTTATACATTTGATAGTCCTTATAAAAAAACATCAAGCGTATTTGAAGTTTCTGTTATATTTGAACTTAAACCATTTACCGCATCTTATGATAAACCAGATGATTTAACAAGCGGCGAACTATTCCCGGTAAAGGAAACAACTTTAACGCTAGCCATTGGAAGCAGATTTGCTAATATCGGAGATCTGAAATCTACCAAAAATATAGATTTAAACAGTGATGGAGTAATTGATATTCCTAAAGGTACTACGTTGAAAAATACTCTAATTAATCTTGGTGATCCTTTAAAATTGGATCTATCATCGTTATTTTTTAATGTCGGAGTTAATGTTAAGTTTTAATGCCTACTAACGAGGAAATCCTTACCTATATAAAACAAGGCGACTCATTTAAACAATCCGATAATTTAACCGCGGCTATATCTGAGTTTCAAAAAGCATTAAAAATAGCACCTGATAATGTAGAAGTACTCTATAAACTTGGCCAAATTTACGAAATCAAAGGTGACCAGGAAGAAGAATCTGCATTTTATGTTCTTTCTCAACATGCATATGAAAAAGTAGTCACAAAAGATCCAAATAATGCTGAAGCGCATAATGCACTAATAACTCTCGGGGTCAAGCAAAACCGCATTGATGAACTAATTAAATTATACAAGGAAAAACTTACCAAATATCCTGATAATAAGATAATAGCAGATTCAGTAAAAAAGTTAACAACAATATCTTTTGTAAGTATACCTCCCAGCTCTACAGATAGAGGCGACAGAAGGGGGTGTGCAAAGATTTTTCTTGATTATATTTTTCCTTTTATCGGAATAGTGCCATTGTTACTCGGTACTATGATACCTAAAATAAAAATACTGCAGTCTCTAGGAATAATAATTTTACTAACCTACCTATTATATAAGTTTTCCACAGCAAAAAAATCAAGTAAACGTAAAAAGTGGTAATTAATCTTTTTTTAACAATTATCCTAACAATCACACCATTATTTAGTGCTTCCTGGAATTTGTGGACACAAATAATAATTCATATTTTATTATATCTTTGTCTGTTGCTCCTCATTTTAAAAAAAGAAATATCTATACCTTTTTATAAATATACAACTATACCTCTGCTTATTTTTGTGTTTTTCTGTTTTATATCTATCTTTACATCAGCTAATATTTATGAATCAAGAAATGGCTTTTTAAATATAATTGATTGTATAATAATTTATTTTCTTGCAAAAAACTCAGACGAAAAAACAATATTAACATCGATTCTTATTAGTGGTTCTATCTTATCACTCTACGCCATCTATCAAAGAATATTCATTAGTAATTACATTCCATCTTTAATGGTTAATCCTAACATTTTTGCCGGTTATCTAGTAGGTATTATATGCTTAACATTTAGTCTATTTTTTAAAAACTTGAATAAACAACAATTTATAAAAAATATATTCTATTTATTATTATTTTTGCTTTTTATAACAGCACTTTTTCTAACAAATTCTATTGCTGCTTGGTTATCAGTTATTTTTGGAATCTATATATTTTTGTATTTAAATAATATAAAAATTTCTTCTAAATATCGATTAATAATAATTACTGTGTCAATTTCACTGTTGATTTATAAAATCATTGAAAAGGACTCTTATAATCGAGTTATTTGGTGGCTATCAGCATTCAAAATGATATGGAAAAACCCTCTTTCCGGTGTAGGACTATCTGCATTTGGAGATGCATACCAGAAATATAAAATAAGCGGCCTCAATTCAATCTATGCTCATAATTATTACTTGCAAATCGCTGCTGAAATAGGTATATTCGGGTTTTTTTCACTTATTTATTTTTTTAAAAAAATATTTTCAGAAATTAAAACAAACGATACTATACCATTTTTTATTGCAATTGGTGCGATGTTATTTCACGGGATTTTTGATTATTCATTAGCTATTCCGGCAAACGCTATTCTTTTTTGGACATTTGCAGGATTTACATCAAAAAATGAAGAAAAATATATTTTTAAAATTAAGGGGAATAAAAGAACAATTATTAATTGGTTAACTGTTTTCTTAATTTCATTGGGTGTTTATTCTTCGATAAATATTTTTTTAGGCAGCAGAGAAATGGCCCGAGGCAAATATTTTCTGGATGAAAAAAACCTTGATATAGCTCAAGAACATATTGAAAAATCCTTAAACTTCGATAAATACAATCCGCAAACCTATCTTTATTTATCGGATATATATCAACAGCTTTTTAAAATTACAAAATATCAATCATATTTGTATGAATCAGAAATTGAGCTTGAAAAAGCTTCAAAATTGCAAAAATATAACTCAAAAGTATATTTTGACACATATCTTAATAATGAAAGAAAAGACCTTAAAACAGCGTTATATGGGCTTAAAAAAGGCTTATGAATCATCACCCAAATCTTTATACCCCATTAGAGATTAGTTTATAAACTTATCTATGAAATATAAAATAAATATAGAGATAATTAGATATTTGTTGTTATTTATATTAGTATCTGCACCATTTTTTAACGGTTTAAAAGATCCTGTTCCTCTTTTTGTATTTGAAACATTAGTTTTCATCTTGTCTTTTATTTTTATGTATTTTTTCAAAGTTAAAAAAACAGCTTTAGATTTACCGATTACTTTATTCTTTACTTTTTTGGCAATTTCCACTTCAACTTCGGTTTACTTTAATGCTTCCCTGAATACTATGTTAATGCTTCTATCTTTCGTATTTCTCTTTTATGTAACTATATCAGTCTATGATGATAAATTTAAAAAATATTTTTATTATTGTTTTATATCCGTTTCTTTTATCATTTCAATAATAATTATGGTACAGAGTTTTTTATCATATATCCCTAAGGCAACTTTGCCTAATCCAAATTTAGCAGCTGGGTATATTGCATGTGCATCAACAATTATATTCTCATATACTATTTCTAATAAAATTTCAATCAAATTTAAAATTCTTAATGTTATTTTTTTTCTATTTCTTTGTTTTTCAATAATATTAACACATTCACGTGGTGGCTTTTTTGCTTTAATCTGTGGAATATCATTTAATATTATATTGAAATTTAAAAAATGGGGAATTATATTAACGATTTTTACAGCTTTATTTACATTTGTTATTTTACCTGCAAATTTTGTAAAAAATATAGCTAAAATTGATACTGGAGATACTTATTCATTAAAAAGAAGTGAAATTTGGAAATCAGCTATAAAAATAATCATTGAAAAACCGTTTTTTGGCACCGGGCCCGGTAATTTTGAACTTTTGTTTTTCAAATATAATTTTCCTGTCGATAATGGAATTTCACGCTTCGGTAAACATACAAGATTTGCCCATAATGAATTTTTGCAAATTGCTGCTGAAAGCGGTATTTTCTCACTTTTTGCATTTATTTTCGTAATATTTATAATATTTAAAAATATGAAAGGCAATCCAGTTTTCACGTCTGCTTTGATCGCAATCATTTCACATTCACTGGTAGACTTTAATCTTCACTTACCTGCAATTACTATAATTGCTATATTTCTAACAGCTGATATTCTTTATAAAATAGAATATAACGATAATAACATTAATTCTAAATATTTAAAAATATTTTTGTTAATAATCATAGTATTTAATTCAATAAATTTCTTTTTTAAACCTTTTGACTCTGTAAAATACAAGAAAACTGCAGATAAACTTATCGATAGATATCCTGAAAAAAGTCTCGAACTTTATAAAAAAGTAATTGAATTTTCACCTGACGATTTTGAATACAGAAGAATAATCGGTGAATTGTTTTATTCCAATAATAATAAATTACAAGCAATTGAGAACTTAAACATATCTATAAAACTTAATCCAAACAGTCCGTTTGCCATAACTTCACTTGCAAATATTTATTTTAATTTAAAAGAGTTTAACAAAGCCGAACCTTATTTTTTGAGAGCTTTGGAAATTGAACCCAACTATCTTCTTCCAAGATATTTTCTGGCAAAAATAGATGAAAGAAGGGGCAAAATTGATTCTGCTACAAACGAATATAAAAATATAATTCTGACATATAATTATTTCAAAAATAATTATATGTCATTTTCAGGTTATGAGAAATTGCTGTTTTATATTGATATTTCTTCTGTAAATAATTCTTTAAAATCAATTTCAGAATCTAAAGGCAAAACCCGTTAGAGATTAGTTTATAATATGAATACAGATATTTTTTAGTATCACTGAAGCCGTAGGAAATGCTTCCTATCTCCTACGGGGTATATTCAAAAAGTACTTATGAAAAAGAAAGATATTATTTGGATTATATTTATTTTAATTATTGTTGTTTTTCAATATAATGAAATTATTTTTCATAAAAAAATATTTTTTATGCGAGATTTAACATATCTTTTTCATCCTTGGAAGACCGCAGTATCAGAATCATTACTAAAAGGAAACATACCTTTATGGAACCCTTATTCATACTGTGGAATGCCTCTTTTAGCCAATTTCCAATCAGCAGTTTTTTATCCTTTTTCAATACTTTTTTATGTCTTTGGATTTATCAACGGTTTAAAACTTTTTACAATATTACATACTTTTTTAGGATCTCTATTTGTTTTTTTGTATTTTCGCAATAAGAAATTCAAAATAATGCCTTCTTTTACAGTTGGGATAATATTCTCATTAGGCGGTTATTTAATAACAAAAATAGAATTTTTAAGCTTATATGGAACAACCATCTGGCTTCCCTTGTTTCTTATGCTTTCTCTAAATTCTAATATATTTATAGGAGCATTGGTTTTCTCTTTTATTATATTTGCAGGATATCCACCTATTATAATATTTTTCTTGACTTTATTATTTATTGAAGCATTTTTTGATAAGAAATTAAAAAATATTTTATTAATATTACTTTCCGGGCTTTTAGTATCATCTATCCAAATTTTACCTTCGATAGAACTAATTTTAAACTCTATAAGAAAAAGCGGTTTGTCTATAACAGACACAACTGTTTGGTCGGCAAATTTTTCTGATATTATATCACTAATTTCACCTATATTTTTAAAAGTTGAACAAACAGGCCTGTTCAGTGGTGAAAAATATTTTTGGTTAAAATCATTTTGGATAGGATTTATCGCAGCTTTTATGGCAATCCTTGGAATAATTATCACAATATTTAATAAAGATTTTTATTTAAATAGAAAAAAGTCTATCGTATATTTGTGTTTGGTTCTGTTTTCGCTGTTTTTCTCACTTGGCAGTAAAACACCAATTTATATTTTTATATATAAATATATACCCGTATTTAATTTAATCCGGTATCCAGCTTATATATTGTTAATTCCTTTCTTTATATTTATAATCTATATTGCAACCGGACTTAATAATATAAAAAAAGCATCATTTTTACTTACTTTTTTAATAGTTTTTGAACTTTTAATATATACTCACAAAATACATCCGACAATAGAATATAATTACTATTCTGAAAAAGGTTCAATTACCAATTTTCTTCAGAAAGATAAAGATTATTTCAGGTTCTTTCTGACTCCAAAAACTGCTTGGTCCGAAAAAATAAAGATACCTGATTACGGGAATATCGGATGGTATATTCTAAAGGATCGTCTTCCGGGAATAACGTCAATAACATCGCACCTTTTTGATGCAGGAGGAATAGGGGAACCCATTGAAACAATAGAACATTCAAGATTTATTAATCAAATTCAATTAAAAAACAGTGCTGATGATGCAAATGAACTTTTATCAGATGCAAATGTAAAATATCTTTTATGCGATGATATTATTAATTCAAAATTCTGGAAATTAGCATATAAATCGCATCTATTTATTTACAAAAATAGTAATTTTGTTGAAAGAAGTTTTGTCATAGATAAAAATAATAAAAAAAGGGCATCAAATATTATTTATTATTCACCTGACAAAATAAAAGTTGAGACAGTAAATTCGGGTAATCTTTTATTTTTAGATTCTTATTATCCGGGCTGGCAGGCATATATCAATGGTAAAAAAAGCGCTATTCGTAAAGATAACTATATCTTCCGTGCAATAACTTTAAAAAATTCAGATAAATATTTAATACATTTTCTCTATCGTCCTATTTTATTTACTATTGGTGTGTTGATTTCTCTTATATCAATTTGTATAATTATAATCTGTGATATACTTACTTTTACCGGCATTCAACGAAGCTGAAGGTATTGAAGTTTTAGTAAGAAATATTTCTTTTCAGCTTTCTAATCAGCAACATTCCATAATTATTGTCAATGATGGTTCTTTCGACAACACTCCAGATATATTAAAAAAACTACAACCAGAATTAAATCTTAATATAATAAATCACGAAAAAAATCTTGGTTTAGGTAAGGCGATGCAAACCGGAATAAATTATGTTTCATCAGTCATTAATAAAAACGATATTCTAATCACTATGGATGCTGATAATACCCACCCTGTTGATTTAATGCAAAAACTTGAAGAGAAAATCAATAACGGTTATGATATTGCGATTGCTTCAAGATATGCATCCGGAGGAAAAGAAGTAGGATTGAAAAAGTATAGAAAGATTTTAAGCGGCGGTGCAGGAATAATTTTAAAACTTTTTTTCCCGATAAACAATGTATCGGATTATACAAGCGGTTACCGTGCATATTCCGGAAATATAATTAAAAAAGCAAAAGATTTTTACGGGCAAAAGCTAGTAACAGTCTCAGGTTTTACTTGCATGGCTGAAATCCTTATAAAACTATCTAAAATAAACGCCTCTATATCAGAAGTCGGCCTAGTTTTACGTTACGACCTGAAAAGGGGGAAAAGCAAAATAAAAATCTTAAAAACTATTTTAGCATATTTTCATCTTATTTTGAGGTTAAAATTTGAAAAAGGCTAAAGTATTATTGTTATTTTCAATATTAGTATTGTTTTTCTTTTACGATATAATATTTACAGATAAAATGTATCTTTTCAGAGATATATTGAATTTATTTATGCCATACCGGCTTTTTGCAGCAGAAAATATTCAAAATGGAACTGTACCTATATGGAACCCTTATTCTTTTTTTGGTCAACCTTTTTTAGCTAATCCGGAAACTTCTTTATTTTATCCTTTTACAATTCTTTTTTATCTTTTCAAATTCACAATCGCATATAAAGTTTTTGTCATTTTGCATTTCTATCTAGCTTCAATATTTTTTTATTTTTTGGCAAAAACTCTTAAAATAAAAAATTCATATGCTATATTTGGTTCAATTTGCTGGGCATTTGGCGGATATCTAATCACCCGTGTTGAATTTTTAAGTATTCTTGGCGCAGCGATTTGGCTTCCTCTTGCATTGATTTTTTTAATGAATAAAAATAAAATTTTACTCGGCTTGGTATTTGTTATGCAAATTTTTGCAGGCCACCCTCAAATTATATTTTATACAATTTTGCTGCTTTTATTTTTTCTTAAGAAAAATATTATTTATACGTTTATATTTTCTATTTTTTTTGCTTTGTTTTTGTCGTCTATTCAGATAATACCTTCGTTTGAATTTATTCGCAGTTCAAACAGAGCAAAAGGAATTACTTATCAGGAAGCTTCGAGTGTTTCAATTTCACCTGCTGAAATTATCAAAAACATTTTACCAATGAAAAATATAGATATTACAGGCAATTTTTGGCTTAAATCATTTTATGTCGGTTTGATTCCTTTAATATTTATTTTTACTTACTTTTTTAATAGCGATAAAAAGCTTCTCTTGCCTCTGATTGTAATATTAATTTTGGCATTAGGCAGAAATACTCCGGTTTATGAATTTCTATACAAATATTTGTTACCTTTTTCAAGAATAAGATACCCGGCAGCAATAATGTTTCTATTCTCGTTCATAATCTGTTTAATGATTTCTAAATCAAATATTTACGATCTTTCAAAATTTACACCTTTATTTATTATACTTACAATTTTTGATTTATATTTATATTCATATAAGCTTAATCCTAAAATATCTTCGGAATTTATAAATATTAAAACTAAAAATATATTAAACCTTCAAAAAAATACTGATGACGGAAAATATCTTGTTTTGCCCGACGTTTATTCAAACACATTGAACTATTACGATTTTATTAATACTTTACCTGCAAATGTTAATATACCTCATCATATTTTTAATGCTTCAGGGTATGACCCTCTAACGACAGAAGGGATAGAAACATTTGTTGAAAAGTTAAAAAATGATACCAATGCCAAGGAATTATCTAAATATAATATCAAATATGTAATAACAAATAAGAATATTGATAATGGCTGGCGAAAATTGAAAAATAATATTTTCGAAAATAAATATTACAATACAAGTATATCTATAAATCCGCAAACATTTCGGCCTTGTCATATTTACTTTTTAGTTGGAATATGCTTAACTATATTTAGTACCGTATTTCTTGCACTATACATTAAAATATGAAACTAAAAATTTGCATGTTATTAGAAAGATTTCATCCTGTATTCGGTGGTACCGAATTGCAGGCACAAAGATTGGCAAGATCGCTTATAAACTCAGGGAATGATGTCTTTATACTTACTGCACGGCTTAAAAAGCTAAATAAATATGAATTATTGGATAATCTTCCAATCTATAGAACCTTTTCTATTGGAAAAGGCCTTTTATCTTCTATTTGTTTCTTTATCTCATCTTTTTTATTTCTCTTTATTAATCGCAATAAATACGAAATTATACATGTTCATTTAGCTTCTTCACATGCATTCTCTGCAATTTTAATAAAGAAGCTTTTTAAAAAAAGAATTATTTTAAAATTTGGCGGTGCAAGGAGCACAGGCGATATTGCTACTTCACTATCTAAACCTTTAGGAAAACTAAAACTAAATATACTAAAAAAATATTTTGATATTTACATTGTTCCTAGTAAAGAGGTTTTTGATGAAATAATTTCCGAAGGATTTTCTATAGATAAAACCCTTATAATTCCAAACGGCGTAAACACCGATATTTTTAAGCGAGTGGATTTGAATGAAAAAATAAACTTAAGAAAAGTTCTTGGTTTGCCTATTGACAAACAAATCTGTATCTATGTCGGAAGAATTGAAGAAGGGAAGGGTATTAATCTCCTTTTAAACATATGGAAAAATGTTACAGAAAATTACGTTCTTTTAATAATAGGTTCCGGTTCTTTACTTGAAAAATTTAAAAAATCTTTTCAAAATAAAAATATTGTTTTTTTGGGATTCAAGAATAATGTTAATAATTATTTACAAGCATCGGATTTATTCATACTGCCGTCTTTTGGTGAGGGCCTTTCCAACGCAATTCTTGAAGCAATGTCATGCGGTCTTGTTGCAGTAGCAAATAAAATACCCTCAAATGAGGAAATCATAATCGATAGGGACAATGGTATTCTTATAAATATAGATACAATTAAGGATTTTCCCAATCTAATCAATCAGATTTTTTCAAACAAAGAAATGTTCAACAAATTATCTTTCTCTGCAGTTAAAACAATAGAAAATAGATTTTCTATTAATATCGTTACAAATTCATATATAAAACTATATAGAAACATTTTATCCAATTATAAACAAGCTTGATAAATTTTATTTTATAAGTTAAATTAGTGACGAAAATAACAGATTTCTGTTCTTACTCTAAAGATTACTAACCAAATATGAAAATAACATTAATTTCAGTAACAGATGATATAACTGCATTCGGGTTAAGAAGTATTTCATCCTATTTAAAAAAGGCGGGACATTCCGTACGGATGATTTTCCTGCCTCAACCATTTTACAAAGGGCAACTTTCCGCAAAATATCCGGATAATATTATTGACGAAGCGGTAAATCTATCTAAAGACTCCGATTTGATAGGTATATCTTTAATGACTAATCATTTTGAAAGGGCTGTGCAGATAACTCAAAATTTAAAAAAACATTTTGACATCCCGGTCATCTGGGGCGGAATTCATCCAACTGTTAAACCCGACGAAAGCCTAGAATACGCCGATATAGTTATTATTGGCGAAGGTGAGGAAACTTTGCAGGACTTAACTTCAAAAATAGATGAACTTCATAAAGTAAAAGGGATATACTTTAAAGATACGTCAGGTAAAATTGTAAAAAATGAAATGAGACCGCTAATCTGTGATTTGGACACAATACCGCCGCCAGATTATGATATTGAAGACCATTTTGTAATTGAAGGGAATAAAATTTACAACATGAATGTTCCTCTTTTTAGAAAATATTTAGCAAGAACTTACAAACCCGATACTTACTACACAATGGCTACGCGGGGATGTATTATGAATTGTTCTTATTGCTGCAACAATTTTTATTCTAGATATTATTCCGAACAGAAGAAATTCAGAAAAAGAAGCACAAAACATATAATTGACGAATTGAAAGCTATTTTGAAAAAATTCGATTTTATTAAGGTAATAGCATATTCAGATGATAGTTTTTTTTCAATTAGTTTCGACGAAATGAAGGATTTTTGCATTGAATACAAAAAAAATATAGGAATGCCCCTTCAAATACCGGGCGTCTCTTACTGGAACTTCAGCGAAGAGAAACTTAAGCTTTGCCTTGATGCGGGACTTGAAAGAATACGTCTTGGAATACAAACCTGCAGCGAGCGTACAAACAGAGAAATCTACAAACGTAATGTTTCAAATAAAAAATTGCTTGATATTATTAAAACTATAGATAAATACAAATCACTTATGGAACCGCCGATGTACGATTTAATTCTTGATAATCCATGGGAGACCGATGATGATATAATCGAAACGTTAACTTTTTTGATTGAAATACCGAAACCATATCATCTTTCTTTACATTCATTAACATTTTTTCCAGGAACTGAACTCTATGAAAGAGCAAAAAAAGAGAAACTAATTATTGATGATTTAAACGATGTTTACCGTAAATACTATTGTGATTTTAAAAGAAATACTTATTTGAATAATTTATTTTTGCGCTTCTGGCTATGGAATATACCGAAACCTGTAGAAAAATTACTAATAAATAAAACTCTCATTTCGACCGGATTGTATCGCGTTACTAACTTAATGATTAATTTTATAAGGTTAATCGAACTATTTTTCAAAGGATTAAAATCTTTATTTAGGGGAAACTTATCTTCAATTTATTCTTACTTATTAGAGAGAATAAATACCTACAGAATAACAAAATCGTTATACAAAACATCCCGTAAAACCGCTAAAAAATAGTCTTAAATCAATTAACTGTTTTATAGTGTAAATAAGTTTTCAATTTATATTGTTACGAATTTATATCTAAAACTCTACCGGGACATCCTATCAAAATGAGTTATAGAGTTTATTGAGTTCTTAGAGTTTTAGCGTTAGAATCCTATAACCCTATAACCCAAAAACCTATAAACTTCCTCTAAAAAAAGAGCTTGACAAATATTGAAATATTGTTTATACTATATTTAGAACGTTTAATACGTTTTAAACAATATGAATACTGATAATTTAAATATTAATTTTATAAGAATAATCGGCGAACTCGGCGCAAACTTGGGGTTAAACAGAAGTGTGGGCCAAATATACGGTCTTCTTTATATGAATGACGAACCATTATCACTTGATGATATAGTCATTAAACTTAAAATGAGTAAAGGGAGTGTAAGTTTAAATATCCGTGAATTAGAAAGGTGGGAAGCTGTAAAAAAAATATGGGTAAGGGGTTCCCGCAAGGATTTCTATGAAGTTAATCCGGATTTTATTAATGTCATATACAAAAGAACGAATATCAGGACTAAGAAAATCTTAAATAGTTTTAATTCTGCTATATCAGATTTCGAAAAAAACAATTCACTTAGTAAGGTTCAAAAAGAAAGACTCGTACAAATAAAAAAAATACAGGGTATTTTTCAAAGTATTTCAAATAATTTGCCCGAGAATATTTCATTAAATATTATTTCAAAATTATCCTCATCATTATCAGTTTTAAAATCTATATTACCTAAAAAATAAAGGTGAAAAATGAGTACAAATATAAAAATTGCGAAAGCTTATGTCATTCTTATTACCGCAAGTGTTGTCGGCAGTATTTTGAGCTTAGGCAAAGAAATGCTTGTTGCCAAGTATTTCGGAATTTCAAAAGCAATGGATGCTTTTTATACTGCTTTAACTATACCAAATTCTATTAACGCTATTACCGTCTCTACTTTTGGAATAACTTTTCTTCCTATTTTCGTGCAGTATAAAACTAAAGATAAAGAGGAAGCAAACCATCTGGCAAGTATTGCAATAAACTATATGTTTATTTTTCTTTTCTTAATTGCAATAATTCTTTTTATTTTTTCTAAACAAATTGTAACTAATTTTTTTAATGGGTTGAACCCAGAAACATCTATGCTTGCAATAAATATATTGAAGATATTAAGCATAACAATGATATTTACCGGTTTGGTCGGCACAATTACCTGGATATTAAACGCATTTGAAAATTTTTCTGCACCTTCATTTTCACAGATGTTTATAACAATAAGCATTATAACCTTTATTTTCTTTTTTACTAAGAGTATGGGCGTTTATATTTTTGCATGGGGAACTCTTGCTGGTTTATTTATTCAATTTGTCTTTCTACTGCCTTTTTTAAAAAGGAAAGGTTATAAACATTATTTTGATTTTAACATACGGCATCCTGCAATGAAAAAAACATTAAATTTCAGTTTGACATTTTTTTTGCTAGGAGTTATTTCAAGTTTGACAGCCATAATAAACAGATCTATGGCATCATGGCTGCCGTCCGGAAGTATTGCAGCGTTAGGCTATGCCGATAAACTGGTGCAGGTGCCTTTGGTAATTTTTTCAGGTTCAATTGCAACCGCCATATACCCTTTTTTTGCGAGTCAATTTGCTGAAAATAAAATAGAGGACATGAAAGACACTCTTGCAACCAGCATAAAAATGACCGGTTTCATCTTTATACCTTTAGCCGTAGTTATGATTATTCTGTCAAAACCCACAATTCAAGCTCTATTTCAAAGGGGTGTTTTTGACGAACACGCAACAAATTTAACATCTATAATTTTTATATGCTATACACTTCAGCTTTTTTCCAATTTCGCAGTAGTAGTTATGGCAAGATTACTTCTTGTATTTCAGGATATGTTGAGTTATGTAAAAATAACAATAACCGGCATAGTGTTAACGGTAATACTAAATTTTATTTTTATTAAAACGGTTAATCCGCCGGCAGCAGGAATCGCTCTTTCAACTTCCTTGGTGTGTCTAATTACTGCTATTCTTTATTTCATATATTTGAAGAAAAAAATACATAATTTACATGGAATATCTATACTTAAATCGTTGAGTAAAACAACTTTTTTTGCTATAATATCAGGAATAATTATTTTTGTCGTTTTCCGAGAATTAAATGCATTGATTCCAAAAATTTCACTTTTCAACCGGCTTTTTAAAATAATTTGTTCGGCATCTATAGGAATGGCATCTTTTATTGCAATATCATTTTTATTGAAATTTGAAGAAGCAGATAAAATTTATAAACTTGTAAAAACAAAAATTAGGAGTTTTGTTAAAAGATAACTAATTAATACAGAAATTCTAGGTAAAATATGAATACTAAACCGAAAGTGTTATTGGTTCATCCGGCAAGTAAATCAAGAGGGTTTGCTTTTCCCATAGGATTGCTTTATGTTGCGCAATCGCTGATTAAAACAGATATTGACGTTTCATTTGTTCATCTTGGAATTGACAGTGTTAAAAACATAAAACTTGAAAATTACCTTTTTGTCGGAATTAGTATGCTTACCAGCAAGATGATATTGGACGGATTACATGTTGCAAAATTAGTAAAAAATTACAATAAAAATATCCCTATTGTTCTTGGCGGGGTTCATCCGTCGCTGCTCCCTGAAGAATCCCTGCAAAACGAACTCGTTGATATTGTCGTTATAGGAGAAGGGGAAAAAACGGTACAAGAACTTGCCGTCTGCCTGCAAAATAAAGGTGATTTATCTAAAATAAACGGAATTGCCTTTAAAGACAATACAGGAAAAATAGTTGTGAATCCACCCCGTGATTTTATTGATATGAATGAATTGGACTTTGACCTTCCGTATCACCTTTTGGGTAATAACATTTCATTATCGTATGAGCTTCCTCTTCACACTTCTCGGGGTTGTCCTTATAAATGCAGTTTTTGTTACAGTCCAGCTTTTCATAAACGAAAATACAGATGTAAGAGTGCCGAGAGAGTTGTTGAGGAAATAGAATATCTTTATAAAAAATATAATATAAAAAGATTCGATGCCGGATATGAGGATGAATTCTTTCTAGATGTCAACAGAACTTATAAAATATTTAGTACTATTCTTAAAAAGGGATTAAAAATTCGTTGGAGTTCCTTCTGTAGATTTGACACATTTGATAATGCAGTTAAAAAATTTGGTGCTGATTTTGTAGATACAATAAAAAAATCCGGGTGCGACTATCTGGCTCTAGGCGCAGAATCAGGCTCTCAAAGATTATTGGATGAAATTATTAAGAAAGATATTAAAATTGAACAAATTTTAAGAGCTGTTGATTGGCTGAAAAAATATAACATACCTCACAGAGTAGGTTTTACATGCTGTTATCCTACCGAAACACAAGAAGATTTAAACGCTACCTTTGATCTTATTGATAAAATATCTTATAACAATTCAAATATGATATTAGGAATTGGAAGGTTGATTCCATTGCCCGGAACTTCGGTTTTTGAATTATTAAAAAAAGAATATAACTACAAACCACCTTCTACCTTAGTAGGTTGGGGTGAATATAATCCATTTGATTCGTATAAAGAAGCTACATGGCTTTCTGAAAAACATGTAAAAATGTGTCATAATATGAGTTTATTAGCCGCCCCAGGTTTTGTTTTTTACAAAGATTTCAAATCTTATAAAATGTACAGAGAATTTATTTCCAGTTCAAATTCCGCTACCGTTTACCCGACAGGATATGTAGGTTATCTGATAACTAAAATTCAAAGATGGCGGTATAAGAAAAGAAAATTTAATAATATGATAGAGTCAATTTTATTTAATAAATTTAGAAAAATGCAGTTTTCTATGAAAAGATATATTGTCAATATTATTCTTAGAAAATATTTATCTCAAAAAGCCTACCAAAGATTGAAAATTTGGTTTGGCAATAAAAATGTGACAGAAAAATAGGATATTTATGATTATAACAAGAACGCCTCATAGAATATCGTTTTTCGGCGGCGGAACAGATTATCCTTCATGGTATCTAAAAAACGACGGGAAAGTGCTCGGCGTTGCAATTGATAAGTATTGCTATCTAATCGTCCGTAAACTGCCGCCTTTTTTTGAAAATAAATACAAAATTGTATATTCGCAGATGGAATTTCCAAAAACCATAGACGAAATTAAACATCCTTCTGTAAGAGAAACTCTTAAATATTTTAATTATAAAGAAGGAGTTTCTATACACCACGACGGCGATATTCCTGCAAGATCCGGGATGGGTTCAAGCTCTGCTTTTACCGTAGGTTTATTAAAAGCTATGTATGCGCTTGAAGGGAATATTATTTCGAAAAGTGATTTATTTAAACTTGCAATAAATATTGAACAAAATATCATAAAAGAAAATGTCGGTTCCCAGGACCAGGTTTTTGCTGCTTATGGGGGATTAAATAAGATTGATTTTTTAAAAAGCGGTGAAATCGTTGTAACTCCGGTAGTTTTAAAACAAGAAAATTTATCACTGTTCGACAAAAAATTTATGCTTTTTTTTACTGGAATATCGCGTAACGCATCCGATATAGCAGAAGAACAGATAAAAAATACAAATAAAAATGAAAATGAACTTTTTAAACTAAGCAAACTTGTTGACGATGCTTATGATATTTTAACATCATCAAAACCTGAGTTTGGATTATTCGGGAAACTTCTTAACGAAACATGGAAATTAAAACGAAGCCTGTCGGCAAAAATAAGCAATAGTTTAATAGATAATATTTATGATACTGCTATGAAAAATGGAGCAGCAGGAGGAAAATTGCTTGGTGCGGGAGGCGGCGGTTTTATGCTTTTTTATGTAGAACCTGAAAATCAAGTGAAAGTAAAAAATGCATTGAAAAATTTAATTAATATAACTTTTGAGTTTGATTTTTCCGGTTCTGAAATAATAGTTTATAAACCGGAATTTTATAAATAATTATGAATAAGAGTTTTGAAATATACAAACATAAAAATGAAGTTATAGCAATAGTGATAAGAAGCAATTTTAAAGGCAAAGATATGCGGTTCTTTACTGAAGACAGTTCTTCGCAGCAACTTGCATTTATATCGCATAAAAAGGGGAAAATAATAGAACCGCACAGGCATAATAAAATTAAAAGAGAAATATATTACACACAGGAAGTAGACATTCTAAAGAAAGGAAAGATAAAAGTATATCTTTATACAAAAAATGGTGAATTTTTCAAAAATGTAATTCTTAACAGCGGCGATTTAATACTATTTGCTTCCGGCGGACACGGTTATAGGGTTATTAAGGATATCGAGATGATACTTGTTAAACAAGGTCCCTATGCGGGAGATAAAGATAAAACATACATAGACGATGATTTATCTTAATTTTTTATGAATAAAGATTCTAAAATTTATATCGCAGGGCATAACGGACTTGTAGGTTCCGCCTTGGTTAAAAAATTAAAAGAAGAGGGCTTTCTAAATATCATTACCCGCTCTTCATTAGAATTGAATCTTGTAAATCAAAAAGAAGTAGAGGATTTTTTTAATAATGAAAAACCCGATTATGTATTTTTACTTGCAGCAAGCGTCGGAGGCATTATTGAAAACAGAGAAAAACCGGCTAATTTCATTTATCCTAATTTATTAATAGAAAGTAACATAATTAACTCCGCATGGAAATCAAATGTAAAAAAGTTAATATTTTTGGCTTGTTCAATTATTTATCCGAAAGAATGCCAGCAACCGTTAAAAGAGGAATATCTACTATCCGGTTATCCTGAGCCGACTAATCTTGCACATACCATTGCCAAAATTGCAGGTATTGTATTATGCCAATCTTATAACAAACAATACAAAACAAATTTTATCTCCTGTGTAGCGTCAAACATATTCGGTCCTAATGATAATTTCGATCAAACAGCAGGGCATGTAATACCCGCTTTTATAAGTAAATTTCATAATGCAAAAATAAATAATGAACCAAGCGTAACTATGTGGGGAACGGGAAAACCGTTGAGAGATTTTATTTATGTAGATGATGTTGTAAATGCATGCCTATTTCTTACAGAAAAATATGATTCTTCTGAAATTATAAATGTCGGCTCAGGGAAAGATATTTCCATAGGAGAACTTGCAGAATTAATTAAAGAAGTTACAGGATATAATGGTAAAATTATATTTGATACCACAAAACCTGACGGTGCACCCAAAAGATTACTTGATAACAGCAAGATAAGTTTGTTGGGTTGGCAATTAAATGTTCCATTAAAAGAAGGTTTAGAAAATACTTATAATTGGTGGCTGAATAAGTTTTTAAAGTGAGGATTAGAAAATGAAAGTATTAATTACCGGTATTACCGGATTTGCCGGAAGTTATTTAGCTGATTATATTTTAGGCTTGGATAAAAATATTGAGGTTTACGGTACTAAAAGATATACTAGCTCGCTTAAAAATATAAAACATATTCAAAATAAAATTACATTGTTGGAATGTGAATTACGGGATCAGAATTGTGTTGACGAAATTGTTTCAAAAATAAGACCCGATAAGATATTTCACTTAGCAGCACAAACATATATTCCTGCAAGTTTCGCATATCCTCTAGATACTATTGTTACTAATATAACCAGCACAATGGCACTTTTAGAAGCTGTAAGAAAGTTTAAAACTGAATCTATTATTCATTTTTGCAGCAGTTCGGAAGTCTATGGCAGAGTTGAAAAATACGAAGTTCCTATTAACGAAAATAATCAAATGCGGCCTCAAAACCCGTATGCAGTAAGTAAATCCGCCTGTGATTTACTTGTCCAGCAATATTATGCTTCATATAAACTAAAAGTGTTAATAAGTAGAACCTTTGGATATATAGGACCCAGGGCAAAAGACGTTTTTGCATATTCTTCTTTTGCTAAACAAATTGTCGAGATTGAAAAAGGATTGAGAGAACCCGTTATTTACGTCGGAAATCTAAAATCTGTCAGAACTTTTCTGGATATCCGGGATGTAGCGGAAGCATACTGGCTTTTAACGGAGAAGTGCACTTACGGAGATGTTTATGTAATCGGCAGCAATGTTACAATGGAAATAAGTGAACTTTTATATAAATTACTTGATTTAAGCACTGTCGGTAAAAAGGTAAAAGTTGAAGTTGATAAAAAATTACTGCGTCCTTCAGATGTCACACTACAGATTCCTGATAGTTCAAAATTCATTAAACAAACCGGTTGGACTCCTAAAATTTCTTTTGAACAAAGTATGCAGGATTTGCTAAATTATTGGAGAAATGAACTTGGAGATAACAAATGCTAAAAATACTTGTTACAGGCGGGGCCGGTTATATCGGTTCCGTTTTGGTTCCTAAATTGTTACAAAATGGATTTGAAGTTGCTGTTGTCGATAATTTTACATATTCACAAAATTCCCTTGCTGATTGCTGTTACAATGACAATTTCAGTGTTATACGCGGTGATGTACGCGACGAAAATCTTATGAAGTCGTTGCTTGAAAGTCCGGATATCATTATACCATTAGCTGCACTTGTCGGTGCTCCTTTATGTGATAATGACAGAATTGGCGCAAAAACTATTAATACAGATGCGGTAAAATTTATCGCCGATAATACAAGCAAAAATCAACGGATTATAATACCGACTACTAACAGCGGATACGGTATCGGACAAAAAGACAAATTTTGTACAGAAAAAACACCTTTAAATCCGATATCATTATACGGAACAACAAAAATGGAAGCTGAAAAATCCGTATTGGATAGAGGTAATTCTATCAGTTTCCGCCTGGCAACAGTATTCGGAATGTCACCGAGAATGCGGCTTGATTTGATGGTCAACGATTTTGTTTATCGTGCTGTTAACGACAGGTTTATCGTTTTATTTGAGGGGCATTTTAAAAGAAATTTTATACATATAAGAGATGTTGTTCGTGCATTCGAACATGCTATAAAGAATTTCGAAAAAATGAAAAATGAACCCTATAATGTCGGATTATCTGAAGCGAACCTTTCTAAACTTGAACTTTGTGAAAAAATAAAAAAATATATTCCGGATTTTGTTTACCTTGAAGCACCGGTAGGTGAAGATAAAGATAAAAGAGATTATATTGTCTCAAACGAAAAAATAGAAAAAACCGGTTTTAAACCGGAATTTTCTCTCGATATTGGCATAAAAGAACTAATCAAGGGTTATAAAATAATAAAAAATACAAAATATGGAAACGTTTAAAAATATATGATTCATCAAATATGTAAAGATATTATAAAGCAGTTAAATATCAATAAATTTATTGAAACCGGCACTCACTTAGGCGGAACCGTCGCTGAAGTCAGCAGCTGGTTCCAAAACCTGGATCCGGATTTTGGAACTATTAAAACCAGCATAGCCGGTCCGCAACTTAACAAATTTGTCAGCCCTGAACAAAATATTTACCGTTATCCGGTTTTTGAAAATTCTTCTGATAAAGCAAAAACAAAACTTTATTCTATAGATATAGATAAACAAAGACAAAATATATTGCAAACTTTGTTTCAGAGCAATCCTAATATAAAATTAATTTCTGACTATTCTGATAAGTTCATAAAAAAAATGATAGATACAAATTTGATTTCGGATGAAGATAATTGTTTTTTTTATCTTGATGCACACGGAGGCGAATCCTGGCCTCTTAGAGATGAAATAAGTGAAATACTGAAATTAAAACGTTCTATTATTTCTATTGATGATTTTGTTGTACCTTTCCAGCCTAATGCAGGATTTGATGTCTATGGAAATAAAATTTGCGACTGGTATTATATCAAAGATTTGTTTGAAAACCATAAAACATATTTATATTATCCTAATAAACCTGATACTGATAACAGGGGAAAGGTTTTCATTTTTGTAGGATACAACAAGAACGAATTAAAGTTTATGGAAAAATTACCCTGTTTTAAACCTCTATTTAAAGGCGATTTGTATATAACAACCTTAAAAGTCAGGTTGATTCATACCAAATTATATTCTTCAATAGAAAAAACAAAACTTTATTCTTTAATAAGAAAGAATATATTTAAGAAAATAGGAATATCATAATTTATGCGTTCACCTACTTACGGAATTATCCCGAATATAGCAAAATCTATCAAGAGCGACATATTGCTTCAAATTTTCAATAATATGTGTCGTGTCAGATATTTTGAGTTAGGTTTGATTGAAGCATTCAAAGAAAAAATTTTTGATAAATTTGTATATCTTTCCTCCGGTCAGGAATCCATTGCTGCATCAATGTCCCTTGTAATTCCTGATTTTATGATTTTTGCGCAGCATAGATGCCACTCTACTTATTTGTCATTTGGAGGAGATCCTGTCGCATTACGCGATGAATTGATAGGCCTGCCCAGCGGTACCAGCGGAGGCAGGGCGGGATCAAACTGCCTGCAATATCACAAAAACAACATGACTATGTTCGGACATCACGGATTAATCGGGGAAAACGTTCCTTTCGGGGTCGGAGCTGCACTTGGAAGCGGAAAACCTGTGGTGTGTTTCTTTGGTGACGGAGCTGCAGAAGAGGATTATGTTTTTGCGGCAATGGGGTTTGCCGTAACACATAAACTGCCGGTATTTTTTGTATGTGAAGATAATAATCTGTCGGTCCTTACCACTATTGATAAGCGGCGGTCATGGAGCATGACAGAAGTAGCAAAAGGACTTGGAATGCCTGCTGTGGATATTACGGATGACCCTTGGACCGTTTACAGAAAAACACAGGAATTAAAAGATACTCTTCCGGCTTTTATTAATATCTATACCTGCAGGGCGTATTGGCACAATAGCGTAGGAACAGACGGGCCTCCCGAATGGGACAGGTTTAAAATAGTAAAAGATGAATTAATCAAATTGGGAATGGGAAAACAAATCGAAGAGATAGAAAATAAAATTAAAACTTCAATGGAACAAATATGGGACAAAAAACTGTTGCAGAAACTATTAAAGAAATAACAAGAAAACATTTGACTGAAGACAACGGGCTTCTTCTGGGAGAAAGCATTACCGCCGTAGGATGGGTTAATAATACCGTTCCGGATTGTAAAGGTATTATTGAGCTTCCAATGACAGATGTTGCAGGCGCCGGCATTGCGGTTGGCGCTGCAATGGTCGGACGACGCCCGATATTTGTTATAAGATTTCAGGATTTTTTGGTTTTGAACGGTAGCCCTTTGATTTTCTTTGCGGCAAAAATAAAGGAACTGCACGGTAATTGCGCGCCTGTTTTTGTCAGGGCGATAGCGGCAGAAAATTTCGGGCCTTGCCACTCGGGAGTCCTTCATAGCATTTTTATGCATTTTCCCGGTTTCCGTGTCTGTTCACCGATGACGCCTGGAGAATATGAAAAAATCTGGCAGGATTATATGGAACATGACGACCCTATGATTGTTAGCGAACACCGCGCGAGCTATAAAAATACGGAAGAGTTGAATGATGTCTTAGAAAAAAATGCAGATATAACACTTTACCCGGTTTCAGCAACAAGATTTGAAGCTGTAAAGGCGGCACAAATGCTGAAAAAGGAAGGAATAATATGCAACATTATAAATATTCTATGGCTGAAACCTTTCGAACTGACTAAACGTCTTATCGATCCTTTGACTGAAACAAAGAAAGGACTGGTTATAGATCCGGGCCATGAAATAGCTGGCGCTTCCCGCTCAATCGCTTACGAACTTATGTATGCAACAAATTGTAAAGTCGGAGCGCTGGGTTTAGAAGATAAAACCAAATGTCTTTATGAACCGCTGCAAAACAAATATCCTGACGCGGAAAAAATTTACAAAGCAGTTAAAAATATGATTTAGACATCCTATAAAGAAAAGGATGTCTGATTACACTGATTAAAAGGCAGATTACACAGATTATTTTAAAGGGTTCAGGTTCTAATCAGTGTAATCGGTGTTAAAAATCCCTGCCTGCCGGTAGGCAGGTGTGTAATCAGATATAATGTTAATTATATCAGGAGAAATAATTATGAAAAGAGCTGTGATAATAACAGGACAAAATTTTCAGGATGAAGAATTCATTTACCCTTTTTACCGTTTGCAGGAAGCCGGATTCAAAGTGGATGTCGCAATTAAAGACAAAGTAATCACTAAAGGAAAATACGGCGTTCCGGCCAAACCAACCATTGACACAAAAGATTTAAAGGAATCGGATTATGATTTAGTAATATTACCCGGAGGCCATGAAGCGCCGGACAGAGTAAGACAGATTAAAGAGGTTTTGGACTTTGTGAAAGCCATGTATGATAAAGGTAAAGTAATTTCCACGATTTGTCACGGCCCCTGGATCCTTATCTCTGCCGGTATCGTAAAAGGTAAAAAAATATCCGGTTATATAGGGATTAAAGACGATATTATTAACGCAGGTGCAGAATACGTCGACGCTCCTGTGGTTGTTGACGGTAACATAATCTCTTCTCCTCACTACAAATATAACGGCGACTGGATGAGAGAAACCCTAAAAATAATAGAAGCGGATCCTTCAACTTCGCTCAGGACAAGTAAACGCGGATAAAGAAAGCTGATTTTACGCAGATGACACAAAATGTCATCCTGAGCCATAGGCTAAGGATCCAGGAAGTAATTTTATGAATAAAAATGATAAAATATATGTTGCGGGACATAAAGGACTAGTGGGTTCTGCGATACTCCGCCGGCTTGAAAAAGACCGTTATAAAAATATCATAACAAAGGAACATGCCGAGCTGGATTTATGCGATCAGTATCAAGTTAAAGCATTTTTTGAAAGGGAAAAACCTAAATATGTGTTCCTTGCAGCTGCTAAAGTCGGCGGTGTTTTTGCAAACAATACTTACCGCGCCGATTATATCTATGAAAACTTGATAATACAAAGTAACGTTATTCATCATTCTTTTTTAAATGAAGTTAGTAAACTTCTCTTTTTAAATTCTGCTGATGCTTATCCAAAAGACCATCAAAAATGCGCAAAAGAGGAAGATCTGCTAAAAGGCCCTTTGGAACCTACGTGCGAACCTTTCGCCACAGCTAAAATTGCGGGAATTAAAATGTGTGAATCTTATAATCGCCAGTACGGGACCGATTTTATAGTAGTTACCGCGCCTAATGTTTACGGACCACACCAGCATTATGACATACTCAATGCGCAGGTATTGCCTTCTCTGGTTAAGAAATTTCACGAAGCTAAAATTGCGGGTTCTAAAGAGGTTGTCATCTGGGGATCCGGCGGTGCTGTAAGAGATTTTTTATTTGTAGATGACCTTGCTGATGCGTGCATCTTTTTGATGAATAATTCTTCCGGCTGTGACTCTTTCAATACGGGAACCGGAAAAGGCCATACAATCCTTGAGTTAGCTGAAACAATTAAAAAGGTTATAGGATTCAAAGGTAGAATTTTATTTGATAAAACAAAACCAGAAGGCGTCAGCAAAAAACTTCTGGACATATCGAAAATACGAAGTTTAGGCTGGAAATCAAAAACTAAACTGGAAGACGGAGTGAAAAACAGTTATAGTTCTTTTTTAGACGAGTTAGACAAGAAAGAAGTTAGGGTTTCAAAGATATTGAATATAAAAATCTGTGATAAAGATATCATTGCTTTAAACAGACTGAAATCGATTAAAAAAACTATTTCTGTAAGCGTTCAGCCGGATAATTATAAAAATAAGATTGTTGTAAAACCATGGGGGCATGAATTTTTAGTTTTTGAAAACGAAAAAACAGCGGTTTGGCTTTTATACATAGAAAAAGGCAACTCAACATCCATGCACTGCCACCCGCAAAAAAAGACATCGCTTATCATTTTATCCGGAAAAGCGATGAGCAATACCTTCCAATCTAAAAATTATTTGAAGGGCGGGGATACTATTATCATTGAGAAAGGAGTATTTCATTCCACTAAAGTTTTATCCGATAACGGACTTTTCATGTTAGAGATAGAATCTCCGCCGATTAAGACCGACCTTGTAAGGCTGGAGGACAGATATGGGCGGGAAACTTCCGGCTATGAAGGCATTGCAGAAATGGAAACTAAAAATCTTACTGAATACGGATATTTCAGTTTTGATGAATCTGATTGTTATAAAAAATATATTAAAGAAACCGAAAGATTTATTGTAAAATTTGAGGTTTTTCCCGATAATAAAGAATTTCAAAAACATTTTGAAACCAATGAAAACGGACTCTATACATCATGCAGAGGCAAGCTTATGGATAAAGAAAATAATATTGTACTAAACCTTGCTGATACTCAAAAAACTTACAGTCTTTCAAATGTAAAAAAAATTCACATTTCCGAAAAAACTGTTCTATTAAAAACCATAACAAAGGATAAATAAATGTTAGATCTTCAAAATATTGCGATTGTCATATCCGAAAAGGATAATGTAGCTGTCGCAAAAACAAATATAAAAAAAGGCGTTATCGTCAAATATGTAAGCGATACCTTTAAAATTTTAAATAATATTTCAAAAGGATTCAGATTTTCTATAAAAGACATTAAGAAAAACGAATTGGTTAAACAATATGGATATCCATTCGGAATATCCAAAGGTATAAAAAAGGGACAATTAATCAGTGCGGATAACGTCAAAGAATATTTTGTTAATTACAATAAAGTAATTAAACCTTCTCAAATAAATAAATATCAACACAAAAAAAATATTTTAAACAAAACCTTCAAAGGTTATGTAAGATCTAACGGGCAAGTAGGGACAAGAAATTATTATCTTATAGTACCTACATCCATGTGCGCAAGCGATGTCACTTCTAAAATTGCAAATTCTTTAGATAATGACAAATTATTAAAAAGTAAATATAAAAATATTGACGGATTTGTAGCAGCCGCCCACACCGAAGGATGCGGTTGTAATGACGGCGATATCATAAACAGATTAATGCTAACCCTAAAAAACACAATCATTCATCCTAATGTTGGAGGAGCATTAATTGTTGATTTAGGTTGTGAGAAAACAAATAAATCGGTTATTTCTAAATATTTAGGAAATCTAAATAAATATAAAAAACCTATAGACTTTATTACTATTCAGGATTTAGGCGGTACAGGTAAAGCAATAACATCAGGTCAAAATATAATTCTTAGCAGACTAAGTAAAGTTAATAACTTTTATAGGCAAGAAGTTGCTTTAAAACATCTTAAAATAGGGACTGAATGTGGCGCGTCTGATTCATTCTCCGGTATTACAGCAAATCCTTTAATCGGAAATACTGTAGACAAAATAATCGATTTGGGCGGTTCAGCGATATTATCAGAAATCCCTGAGATGATAGGTGCAGAAGCAAACCTGATACAAAGAATGTTAAATAATCAAACCGTTAAAAAATTTAAAAACGGTATAAATTATTATAAAAATTTAGCCAGAACATTAAACGTATCAATGGACGGAAATCTTGTGGACGCCAATAAAAAAGGCGGATTGATAACCGTAACCTTAAAAAGTTTGGGAGCAATATTGAAAGGCGGTAGTTCAGAAGTTGTCGATTTTCTCGATTATGCAGAACTAATAAAAAAACACGGTTTAAATATAATGAACGGACCAGGTAATGATTTAGAATCTATGACGGGTATAGTTGCTTCCGGAGCAAATCTAATCCTATTTTCTACAGGCTTGGGTGCTACTGAAGGAAGTTTAACTGCTCCTGTAATAAGAATTACTTCAACAACTGAACTTTATAATAAAATACCGGATGATATGGATTTCAACGCGGGTCGCCTGCTTGATGATAATAATACATCTTTAGACAAGTTAAGCAATGAACTCCTTGATTTAGTAATTGCTATTGCTTCAGGTCAGCGGTCTTGTTCAGAAGTCTGGAAAAAAAGGTCGTTCCAGATATGGACAGCCGGTAAATTATCTTTATGAATGCACAGGGTCTGATAAACACAAATAAAAGGGACAATAATCTTTATTTATTTAAATGAAAAAATATAAAGCTGTATTATTTGATTTTGACGGGGTTATCGGTAAAACAATGGATGACAATTATAATGCCTGGAGATATGCACTTTCAAAATATAATATAGATATTACTAAAAATGAATATTTTCAATTAGAAGGTATGAGCACTACAAAAACTGCTGAATATTTTTTAAGTGAAAACTCTAAAAGTATCCGTAAAGCGAAAGAAGTAGTCGAAGATAAAGAAGATTATTTTTTAAAAAACAACAAATTTTCCGTCTATACTGATGTTAAATCTTTGCTTCCTTATTTAAAAAAGAAGGGTTATTCACTCGGATTAGTATCCGGCGGTTCTTTTAAAAGAATTGCTAAATCTTTAAGTAATAAATTACTCAAGTACTTTGACGTTGTTTTAACGAGCGATAGAGTAAAAAAATGCAAACCGCATCCCGAACCTTATTTGACAGCGGCAAAAATGCTTTCAGTAAAACCTTATTATTGTTTAGCTGTAGAAAATGCACCTTTAGGCATCGAATCGGCAAAAAGGGCTAAAATGGATTGCATAGCAATAACTTCAACTTTGGATAAAAAATATTTAAAAAAAGCAGATAAAATAATAAAAAAACTGGGAGAACTTCGTAGAATACTTTAATATGGCAGAAAACAACAATTATCTGAATAATAAAACTATCTTCTTAGCAGGTGCAACCGGTTCTGTAGGCAGCGCAATTATACAATATATAATTGACAATTATCCGTCAACAAAAATCCGGGCTGCTTATAGAAAAACAAAACCTTTTATCGAACACGAACGCATTGAATATATAAAAGGTGATTTACGGCTAATAGAAGATTGTAGAAAAATAGCAAATGGATGCGATTGCGCTATAATGGCTGCTTCTCATTCCGGCGGTTCAAAAGTAATGACATCGGAACCATGGACGTTTTTAAATGACAATATAATAATGAATACGCAGATGTTAGAAGCATTCTTTCGGGAAAACGTTAAACGTGTTTTATATATCGGCACTTCGACAGTATACCAGGAATTTGAAGGTTATATCAAAGAAAATGAGCTGGACTTTAACAAAGAACCCAATTCCGCATATTTCGGGGTCGGCTGGATATCAAGATTTATTGAAAAACTATGCGAGTTCTGGCATATGAAAACCGGTATGGAAACGATGATGGTCAGGGCATCTAACATTTTCGGGCCATATTCAAGCTTTGATCCTTCATCATCTTATTTTGTACCGGCAATTATAAGAAAAGCAGAGAGCAAAATGGATCCTTTTGAAGTTTGGGGCAGTCCTGATGTAACAAGGGATGTTATTTATTCGGAAGATTTTGCATCGGCAATTACTACGATCCTTAGTGCTGATAATTTAAAATTTGAAGTTTTTAATGTCGGTTCCGGAACAAAAACAACCGTCGGAGATGTGGTTAATTATTCAATTAAATATGCAGATTATAAACCTTCAAAAATAAATTATGATTTAAGTAAACCGACTACAATTAAATTTAGGGCATTGGATATTTCAAAAGCGAAAAAAATATTGAATTGGCAGCCAAAGTATTCTACAGGAGACGGCATCAAAAAAACCATGGACTGGTGGATAAAAAATAAGGGAAACTGGAAAAAATGAAAAAGAAAATTTTAATTTGCGGAAGTACAGGTCTATTAGGCAGGAACGTGGCCGAATCATTTGCAGAAAATGACGATTTTGAAGTTTACGGAACTTATCTAAAATCCAAACCTTTAGATAATCCTAAAATCAAAATGATAAAAGCAGATCTTACAGATAAAAATGACGTAAACAACGTAATAAAGGGAATGGATATCATTATTCAGGCAGCTGCAACAACTTCCGGTGTAAAAGATATTCTCTCAAAACCATATTACCATGTTACGGATAATACCATAATGAACGCGCTTATATTCAGGGCAGCGTTTGACCACAAAGTATCTCATTTATTATTTTTAAGCTGTACCGTAATGTATCAATCAAGCGATAAACCGCTCAAAGAAACAGATTTTGACGCTAATAAAGAAATGTACCCAAGTTATTTTGGCGGAGCATGGATGAAAGTTTACAACGAAAAAATGTGCGAGTTCTATTCCAGGATAGGAACAACTAAATTTACCGTTGTCAGACATTCCAATATCTACGGACCATACGACAAATACGACCTGGAAAGATCCCATGTTTTTGGAGCTACCATTACCAAAGTTATGACAACAAAGGATGGAGGAAAAATTAAGGTCTGGGGAGAAGGAACCGAAGAAAGAGATTTGATGCACGTTGACGATGTTGTCGATTTTATAAAACTTGCACTTAGTAAGCAGACAAGTAAATTTGAACTTTTTAACGCCGGATGCGGTAGTTCTATCTCCGTGAGCAATCTTATTAAAAAAATTATTCAAATTTCCGGTAAAAATATATCCATTGAATATGACCTTACAAAACCAACGGTAAAAACTAAAGTATGTCTTGATTCCACAAAAGCAAAAAATATGCTCGGATGGGAATCAAAAATTTCACTGGATGAAGGTATTAAAAAAACCATAGACTGGTATAAGAATAATTTTAAAGTGATATAACTATTTGGTTATGAATAAAATGAAATTAAAAAAACGGGATTCCAATAAATTCTGGAAAGTACTCTCGGAAAAAAAAGTTTTTGAATTTAAAAATAGATTTTCCGTTTCTATCCAAAAAGTTAAATTACCTGATGGAAGAATAATAAATGATTACCATCACATGGAATTCGCAGAATCCGCAGTAATTGTTGCGCGTACCGATAAAAGCAATATACTATTTTCAAGACAATATTTACACGGACCTGATGCCATAAGCTTTGTATTACCCGGAGGTAAAATAGAAAATAATGAAAAACCTTTGGTAGCAGCTAAAAGAGAATTGCTTGAAGAAACCGGATATGTTTCAAATAAATGGAAATTTCTCGGTGATTTTGTATTGCATATAAACTACGGCTGCGGAAGAGTGCATTTTTATTTTGCCGATGATGTTAAAAAAACAGCTCCGCCAAAATCCGGTGACCTTGAAGAAATGGAAATATTGCAATTATCCGAACAGCAAATTATTAAAGCTTTGAAAAAAGGGAATATTCTTTGTCTAGCCAGCATTTCAGCTTTGATGCTGGGAAAAGTATTTATCAGCAAAGGTGAATTATGTTAAAAATCGGTTTTATTTTTCCAAGCAGTGAATATCTGCACGACCCTTTCAGGGGTGACCCGCATACACATTTTCAAATATTGACCGTTTTAGAATCTCATTTCGGTAAAAAAGTTGACCTTTCATTGATTGATTTAAGGGGTATTAAAAAAGAGTTTGCAATATATCATATACCCGAATGCGATGTTTATCTTCATTCAATTTACACTCTTGATTATGCAGAGCAAGAATCGATTGTAAGTAATTTGCGTGCACGTTATCCAAAGGCCAAGCATATTGCAGGCGGGCCGCACGCCGCAGTTTTTCAGAAAAAAAGTTTAAAAGTATTTGATGCACTAATTCTCGGAGATGGAGAAGAATCGATTATTAAAGCAATTCAGGATATTTTGAAGTCAAAACTTAAAAAGATTTATGAACAAAACAAAATAATAGATATAAACCGCTATCCGTATCCAAGCAGAAAATATTTGCCGGAATCTACCATAGCCAGAAAGGGATTGATATCTTTAAAAGATACAAGGGGTTACGAAGATTTGTTAAGTACTACCGTTATTTTTAGCAGAGGTTGTCCCTATAACTGTGCCTTCTGTGCAATGCCGCAAATAAAAAAATATAATCCGCAAGTACGTTATAAACACCCTCATCTTGTTGAAGAAGAAATTGAATATTTAAAACGGGACTACGGTATAAAAGCTATCAGCCTACTCGACGAAATCGCTATACCGCCCAACCCTAAAAAAGCTATTCCTTATTTAGAAGCTATCGGCAGGACAGGAATAATATGGAAAGCGCAGTGCAGAGTTGACAGCATTACTCCTGAAATAGCAAAATTACTGAAGAAAACCGGTTGTGTAATCATGTGCTTTGGAATTGAGAGCGTTTGTCAAAATTCGTTAGATATTATAAATAAAAAGATTAACATTGAAAGAACAAAAGAATCAATAAAACTTATGAAACAAAACGGCATTGAATGCAGAGTATATATGATTATCGGCCTTCCAAATGAACCCGAAGATATAGTTGAGCAAACATGGTCGTTCATTAAAGAAACTGCGCCTGATTTAGTTTATTTATGCCTGTTAACCATAAGACCCGGGACTGTAATGTACAATAATCCGGAAAAATTTGGGATTAAAAATATAACAAACGACTGGTCAAAAACAATGCATATGTATAGCCGGTATGATAGTGAAATGCCAAGCCTGACATTTGAATACGAAAAAAATACACCTTGGGGAAAGGGAACAAGCCAGGAAAAGATAATAAAAAACTATTTAGAATTGCAGAGAAGATTAAAAGAAGCTAACCTGGCTATCAGATAAAATGAAAATACTTTTAGTTAATCCTCCGGTACCTGAAACATATTATAACAGGGAATTTTATGTTCCTTCAGGCCTATTATATTTGGCCTCCGTTTTGAAGAAAAACGGAGAAGAAGTAAAACTGCTAGATTTGAAATGCCCAAAATATGAATCTAAAATTAATCGGCACAAACATTTTGAAGAAATATTGATTGATACAGTCGCTTCTTATAAACCGTATATTATCGGTTTTGGGTGTTTATTTTCCGGTAATTTTCCTGACGTTTTAAAATTCACGGAGACAACGAAAAAAGCCTTCAGCAATATTCCGATTATTATCGGCGGAATTCATCCGACCATCTATCCGGAAAAAATTCTGGGTAACTGCCCGTCTATTGATTGGCTTATTTTGGGTGAAGGAGAACAAGCTATAGTGCAATTGATTAATACTATTAAGAATAAATCATTCGAGTTTGATAAAATTGACGGTTTTGCATACAGAAATAACGGCAAAATATTCGTCAATCCTAAAAAATGTTTTATTGAAAATATTGATACTATACCTTTCCCTGCATACGATATTATAGATTTGAAAGATTATTATATTGATACTTCTGACTGGTACAATCCAAAAAATCTTCCTATAAACACATCCATCCCGATTATTTCCAGCAGGAGCTGTCCAAACAGATGCAACTTTTGTTCTATGTATACCGTTATGGGACCGAGGTGGAGGGCAAGAACTCCCAAAAATGTAGTTGATGAAATAGAATTAGTTTATAAAAAATTTAAACTGCAGCATTTCTCAATTATGGATGATAATTTTTCATTAAATAAAAAACGCGTGCTTGAAATTTGCAGTATGATAAAAGAAAGAAAATTAGATATCCTATTTGAAACTCCTAACGGACTTTCAATAAATACTTTAGATGAAGAAGTGCTGGATGCATTGGTTTCTACCGGTTTAACAAGGGTTTCTTTAGCAATAGAAAGCGGTTCCGACTTCATACGCAATAAAGTAATGGGTAAACACCTTAGCAGGGAGAAAATATTCGAAATAATAAATATTACAAGAAAATATAAGGATTTATATGTCAAAGCCTTTTTTGTAATAGGTATGCCTGAAGAGACCAGTGAAACATTAATGGAAACTTATAATCTGATAAAAGAAATAAATGTAGACAGAATATACTTGCATAATATTATACCTTTTCCCGGGACAAAAGTATTTGAACAGGCTTTAAGGGATAATCTCTTTATAGATATTAATCCAAATGAATTTTATAAATCCGACGATTTGTATATAACAAATTTTAACCGTTTTTTTATTAAACCATATAAACTGACTTTGAAAGATTTACAAGAGTTCAGAAGTAAATGTGAAATATTAATCAATGAACTAAAAACAAATAGGATTGGATCTGTAATAAAATAATGATGTTAGGGCAGAGAGGAGATAAGTTTATGAACGATGCTAAAAACGAACTAAACGAAAAATTAATAATAGAATTAATGAAAAAATATAATGATGATTTATTTCCTATGTATGTGGAATTTCCGCACAAGAGTTTCTGGTCAGAAAAACTTAAAGAAGAAGATTATAAAAATGCCCTGAAAAATTTATTTTCTACTGATTATAAAAAAAAAGCTCCTTTATTGTTATATGTCCATATTCCTTATTGTCCTAAACAATGCTGGTTTTGCATATGCTATTCAAAAGTAACAAAAGATTACGAACAAGTAAAAAGGTATCTGGATTATCTTTTCCGGGAAATAGATATGTTAAAAAAGTTTTTTGACGAAAACGGAATAACACCTAACTTTCACGATATACATCTGGGCGGCGGTTCACCTACATATTTAAAAGAAGAAGATTTTGACAGTTTAATCGAAAAATTGAAATCTATTGTTGACTTCAAAAATATCAGAGAATTCACAATTGAGATTGATCCGAGAGCGGTTACGGGAGAAACACTGAAGTATTATCATTCAAAAGGGATTAACAGGATATCCCTCGGCATACAGGATTTTGACCCGGAAGTTCAAAAAGCGGTAAATAGAATACAGCCGGTCGAACTGATAGAAAAATTACTTACGCCTGAAATAAGAAAAAACTTCAGCGGCGTTAATTTTGACATACTATGCGGCCTGCCCAGGCAAACCAGAGAATCTTTCAGAAAAACAATAGAAACAGTTATAAAACTTTCGCCGGACCGTATTTGCAACGTATTTGTCACCTACGCTACCAGCTATAGAAAACATCAAAAATTGATTAAAGAAAAGGAAGTTCCGGATATTTATGAAAGAACAATACTATTTTATGAATCAGTCCAAACGCTTATAAAAAACGGTTATGTCCGTATAGGATTTGATCACTTTGCAAAATCTACGGATCAACTGGCAAAAGCATTCTCAAACAAGTCTATTCATTGGAATGGTTTAGGTTATAGGGCAGGGGAGTTCATGGATACAATAGGTATCGGAACAAGCAGTGCAAGCCGGGTTACACCTTATTATTATTCGCAAAACTATTATGAATTGCCTTTGTATGAAAAAGCTATTGACGAAGGTAAATTACCCATATACCGCGGATATAAAATGAATTCAAATGATGTTATCCGACGGGAAATTATACATACGATGCGAAGTTTCTTTTCTCTTGATTTCCATAAAATTGAACAGTTATATAATATCAAATTCAAAGAATATTTTAAAAAAGAACTTAAAACTTTACAAATTTTTGAAAAAGATAATTTATTAAATGTCTCCGATGATATGATCGATATTACAGAACTTGGAAAATATTTTATATATCAAATATGTCAAGTCTTTGACACTTATATTCCGTATAAATCAAAATAATGAGATTGTTGAAAAACCCAACAATCTCTGATTTCAATGATTAAACGACAAGATTACACAGATTAGTACCAGACTGCAGTATCTGTGTAATCGGTGTTAAAAATCCCTGCCTGCCGGTAGGCAGGTGTGTAATCAGATATAATGAACATTATATCAGGAGTTTTATATGATTAAGGATGAAGTATTATCAAGTTTTAAAAATAAAAATGTTCTGGTAACAGGCGGAACAGGGCTAATCGGAAGACAAGTGGTTGATATTTTGAGCAACGCCGGAGCAAATATTAAAATAGTTTCTCTGGATAAAATAAAAGTAAATAATAAAGCTGAGCATATCATAGGTGATCTTACAAGTTTTGATTATTGCAAGGAAATAACAAAAGATATCGATTTTGTATTCCATTTGGCAGGCATTAAAGGTTCTATAGAAATAACAGAAAAAAAACCTGCAAGTATTTTTGTAACTATTTTGATGATGAATACAAATGTCCTTGAAGCTTGCAGAATAAATAAAGTAAAAAAGCTTGTATATACGAGCACTATCGGGACATATTCAAGTGCAGAAATATTTAAGGAATCGGAATATCGCCTGGACAGCATGCCCATGGAATTTACAAGCTGGAGCAAAAGAATGGCTGAACTGCAAATACAGGCTTATAAAACTCAATATAATATGAATAATTTCGCTATAGTAAGGCCTGCTAACATATACGGACCCGGCGACAATTTCGATCCAAAAAATGCTATGGTAATACCATCTCTTATGTACCGCATATATTCAAAAGAAGATCCTTTGATGGTGTGGGGCGACGGAACCGCTATAAGAGATTTCGCATTCAGCAGAGATGTCGCTGAAGGAGTTATACTAGCCCTGTATCACGGTACAAAATCATCTTTTGTAAATCTTGGCAGTAGTAAAGGTACTTCTATAAAAGAATTAGTTGAAACTCTACACAGTTTTATCGATTTCAATTATAAATTTGATACTACTAAACCTGCAGGCTTCCCGAGAAGGGTTATGGATATTTCTTTGGCAAAAAAAATAATTGATTATAATCCCACAACTTCCCTGGCAGACGGCTTGAAGGAAACATGGAACTGGTTTTTGAAAAATAAGGACGAATATCTTCAGAAAAAAAATTATTTTACCGACAATACTTTTTAAATTGATATATCATGGATAAATCTAAAACTTTATTTCTTACACATTCATTCAACGAATCTACAATTGATTCCGTTAATAATATTGCAAAAGTTATGATGGATAATAATGTTTATTGTTTAGATTATATGGAGCTTTATTATAAATACGGATATCGCGGTTTTCAGAATTTTTTACTAAATTATATAGATAAAAATAAAATTAATACTATTATTTTCGCTTATTATTCAGCCGATTTTTACTTTGATTTGTCATTTCTAGAAAAACTCAGGAAAAACGTTTTTTTGGTAAGAATCTCCGGTGACACGGAACATTTTTTTGAAGTAAAAGATCAATATGATGCGCAGACAATGGATTTAACCCTCGTTAACAGCCCTTTTGCACAAGCTAAATTGAAACAGATGGGTTTTAATTCAATTGTTTATTTTGAATGGTTTAATGGGGATAGGTTAAAAAAATATGAGAATATACAAAAAAATATTGACGTATCCTTTGTCGGACTTATAACTGGAAGGGAAAAAAGATCAAACTATATAAATTTCCTTTTAGATAACGGGATAAAAGTCCAATATTTCGGCTATGGTTCGCCTCACGGCATAGTATCTATTGAAGAAAAAGCAAAAATTTTTAATAACAGTAAAATAAACCTGAATTTTAGCGATGTTGCGGAACAAACAATCTTAACCAGAAATCATAAAATATCCAGACATCTTAAAGGCATCAAAGGGAATAATTTTGAAATTGCCCTCTGCGGGGGATTCATATTGTCGGAATACGCATTTGGAATTGAAAACTTTTTTAAAATAGATAATGAAATAACCGTTTTCCACGGCAAGGCTGATTTGCTCGAAAAAATCAAATACTATCTTGCACATGAAAAAGAGAGGGAACAAATTGCATTAAACTGTTATGAAAAAGCGGTAAAGTATTTTAACGCGACATTAACTATCCCTAAATTGCTGTCGACAATAGACGAATTTAGAATGAAAAAAACTTACTGTTCTACAGAGATATATCTTGACGAAGAATTTATCAGAAACCATACAACTTTCAGAGTTCTTTTAATATTGAAATTTTTAAAAACAGGAAAATTGAAATTTGCATTAGAAGAATTAAATATTATTATAAAATATAGAAAACTCGACTGGTATCAAATATCTGAATTTTTAAAAGAAGAATTCTTGGATAGTTTTCCGAAAATTAAATCGGTATTAAAGTTTCTATTTAAAAAGAAAAAAGCATAAAAATATTATTTATGGAAAAGAAAGAATTTAACATAGTTAAAAAAATTAAATTTACGCTTAAAAACCCGAAAATAGTCTTGTGGCTGATTAAATGTAGAATCAGAAACCTGATCTTTTCAAAATTCGGGTACAGATTCCTATCTGAACATAGCTCTCCTCCGGTCAACATATTTTTGTATCCTACCCTCAAATGCAATTTATTTTGCAAAATGTGCGATATAGGTTTTTCAAGAAAAAGTAAGTTGACCGATTCCTATAAAGATATCTCGTTAAAAGATGAACTCAGCGCAGATAAGTACGAACCTTTCATAAAAGAACTGACTCAATTCAAACCAAATATTTCAATAACTGGTGGAGAACCTCTTCTATATTCTGATTTGAAAAATCTTTTATACCTTTTAATTTCTAAATATAAATTAACAACATCCATTATTACTAACGGTTTATTGTTAGAAAAAAACGCAGAAATGCTGGTTGATGCCGGCCTTCGCGAACTAATGATTTCAATTGATGGGCTCGACGAAACCGTTGATAAGATCCGCGGCGTTAAAGGCTTGTTTAAAAAAACTGTTTCCGGATTAGAAAAAGTTTTGGAACTCAAAAAAATTCAAAATAGCCGTTTAAAAATAATATTAAATTTTACGATAACACCTATAAATGTTTCCGAATTAGTAAAATTTGTGGAATTCTTCTCAAAATATGACATTGAATCAATAACATTTTTTCATATGCTTTTCAAAACTAATGAAATGATAAGCCAGTATACCTGCCAATATCCTAACATGAGCAATGAATATATCCTTAAACCGTCCTCAATATCAGAAATAAATCCGAAAGATATGGATATTGACATCTTAAGACATGAAATCGAGCAAATTAAAACCAAATATTCAAAATATAAAATAAATTTCGCTCCTGAAATTTTAGGCAATAATTTAAATGTTCACTATCAGGAACATGATAAATTTACATTTAGAAAAAAATGCTTTATGCCGTGGAACAATGCGTATATAGCAGCTAACGGTGATGTCCAAACATCATTATTGTGTTTTCATAAAATTATGGGAAATATTTTGAAGGAACCTTTTTTAAAAATCTGGAATAATGAGGAGTATAAAAAATTAAGGAAATTGCTGATTAAAGAAGGTGCCTTTCCGGTCTGTTCAAGATGCTGCAACATTTTTTAGATTTAAAATATTCAAAATTATAACTTAAGGTGTAAATATGATTGCTCTTGTAAATATTACCTCAAAATTTCGCGGAGTAGAAGATACTACCAGACCTCCGTCTGGACTGTTGTATTTGGGCAACTCTCTTAAAAAAGCGGGATATGAAGTGACAGTTTTTCACATTGTTGAAAATGAAATTGATGAGACAGTTGAAAAAATTATTAATTTAAAACCTTCATATGTAGGGTTTTCCGTCTTTACCGGATACCCTTGTTATACTTCGTCAATAATGTCCAAAAAAATAAAAGAACGCAACAGCAATATTCCGGTCATCTGGGGCGGTATACATCCTTCTCTCACTCCTGAAGAATGCTTAAAAGAAAAATTCATAGATTTAGTGGTTATTGGTGAAGGCGAAGAAACAATTCTTGAGTTAAGTCAAGAACTTTTAGGAAATCATAATTATGAAAATATTAAAGGAATAGGTTATAAAAAAGCAGGGGCAATTAAAATAAATCCGCGAAGAGAACTTATTGCAAACTTAGACAATTATAAAATGGACTGGTCATTAGTTAATATAAATAATTATATTCGACCGGGCAGCGATAACGAAAAAACACTATGCTTTATTACATCCAGAGGATGTCCGTTCAATTGCGGATTTTGTTATAACGAAAAATTCAATAACCGCAAATGCCGCGCTCACTCAATTGATTTTGTCATTAATGAAGTAAAAGCGTTAAAAGAAAAGACTGGGATAACAAGAATATCCTTTGACGATGATCATTTTATGGTTAATATTAAAAGAGGTTTTTCAATTTTATCGGAGTTAAAAAAAATAGGAATTACATGCGATTGGATGGAATTTCACCTGGATTTCGTGACTAATGAAAACATGGAAAAATTAGCAGATTTGGGCGTAAAAAGGATTTTCTTCGGTTGGGAATCAGGGAATAACAGGATACTGAAGTTAATCAATAAACACTTTACAAAAGAAATTATATTAGATAAATGTAAAATTCTGGCTAAATTCCCGAACATAAACTATGATGCATCCGCTATTATAGGTTTTCCTACGGAAACTTGGAAAGATGTAGCAATTACGATAGATACGGCATTGGAAATGGCAGAAATTCTACCGAATGTCAATTTTAATTTAGGAACTTATATGCCTTACCCCGGTACTCCTCTTTATAATTTAACAATTAAAGAAGGATTCAACCCGCCGACAAATGTCGAGGGATGGAAAGAATTTGATATGCTTGAAGGTAAAGTCAATATTGACTGGCTGCCATGGGCAAATATTAAAACAAAAAAAATATTTTCTTTAATAGATGCTTACGCAAAATGCTTGGATGTTCCAAAAAAAATGTCTGAAAAGAAAAGTATGTTTAAAAGAACCGGAAAATTATTTCTTTACTTTTTAGCAAAGTGGCGTTTAAAAAGAAAGTTCTTTCTTTTTCCTTTTGAAATATATTTTTATGCGTTATGGATGAAAAAAAGCATTGCCAGAAATATAAAAAAATTTAAAACAAGTAATAACTAAAAATATATGCATATTACACTCATTATTTCTTCTTTATCACCGGGCGGTGCAGAGAAAGTCATGGCTGCTATGGCTAACTACTGGGCAGGAAATAATCAGGATATAACATTAATAACTTTCGATTCAAGAAACAGTGACTCTTACATTTTTAATGACAGGATAAAACGGCATGCTTTGGAACTATTAACAGACTCAAAAAATATTTTGGAAAGCCTTGCTAATAATTATAAACGCATTAAACGCCTGCGTAGCATACTTGTTGATTCCAAACCGGATATAATTATAAGTTTCATTGATAAAACAAATATTCTTGCTATTTTATCCAACATAGGGCTAAAATATCCGTTAATTATATGTGAAAGAGTAAACCCGAGAAAATACCGCATAGGCCGGTTCTGGCGCTTACTACAAAAAATGTTATATCCGCTATCCGATGCTTTAGTTGTACAAACAGAGGCTACAAAATTATGGTTTAAACAGAAATTGAAATTCCCGGAAGAAAAAACTTATGTGATACCAAATCCTGTTATTATTTCTTCTCAAAATAGTAAAAATATTATAAAAGAAAAATTAAACATCATTTCTATGGGAAGATTAGTCCGGCAAAAAGGATTTGATATTCTTTTAGACTCTTTCTCTAAAATAGCTGAAAAATATCCTGACTGGACGCTAACGATAATAGGTAAAGGTGAAGAAGAGAATAATTTAAAATCTCAGGCAAAATATCTTGGGATTGAAAAACAGGTCATTTTTACAGGATTTATAAAAAATCCTTTCGAATACCTTCAAAATGCGGATTTATTTGTTATGCCGTCCCGTTTTGAAGGTTTTCCAAATGCACTTATAGAAGCGATGTCTTATGGTTTAGCAGCAATCAGTTTTAATTGCCCAAGCGGCCCGTCTGATATAATCAGAAATGGTACGGACGGTATTTTAGTAAATTGTGAAGATACTGACGGATTGACTGCCGCAATGGATGATTTAATGTCAAATAAAGAAAAAAGAGGACAGTTTTCCAAACGGGCAAGAGAAGTAAGCGAGCGGTTCAAACTGGAAAAAATAATAGGAATGTGGAATAATTTATTAGAAGAAGTTATCCGGAGAAAAAAATGAATGAAAAAAGTAATGAGCGGTTCAAATTTGGTGACAACTGGAAACATTTTTTAAAACATCTAGACAATGAGCGGATATCGTCAGCTGAAAAATCACTTCGTGAAATGTTGGAAACAGATAATTTAAAAAAGAAAAATTTCATTGATGTCGGTTCCGGCAGTGGGTTATTTTCGCTTGCTGCCATGAATTTAGGCGCTGAAAGCGTTTTTTCATTTGACTATGATACACAAAGTGTCGCATGCACAAAAGAAACCAAGCAAAGGTATTTACCAAATGCTAAAAACTGGAATATTGAACAGGGTTCTGTATTAGACCAGGATTATCTAAAAAAGCTCGGACAGTTTGATATAGTTTATTCGTGGGGTGTTTTACATCATACAGGTGAGATGTGGAAAGCGCTAGAAAATGTCATTCCTCTAGTGAAAAACGGCGGTAAATTATTTATAGCTATATATAATGATCAGGGTGGAACTAGTCAGCGATGGAAAAAAGTTAAAATTCTTTACAATAAATTACCCAAAGTTTTAAAATTCTTATATGTAGTTTTAATAATGATTCCTTTCGAATTTAAATACGCTTTGGCACGCTTATTAAAAGGCAAATCTCCGTTTCCTCCGAAAGATGAACGGGGAATGAAAAAATATTACGATTGGGTAGACTGGATCGGCGGGTATCCGTTTGAAGTTGCAAAACCAGAAGAAATTTTTCAGTTTTACAAGAATAAAGGATTCCTGCTAGAGAAACTAAAAACTTGCGGCGGCGGTTTGGGAAATAATGAGTTCGTATTTATAAGATGAATAAAAACTTGTCAGAAAAAAACTTTCATATAGTTATAATATCACTGTATAGTTACGGTGCTTTTGGTAGCAGGATTTTAAAAGATATTTTGAAAAACAACGGTTATACGGTATCATGCATATATTTCAAGAAAGACAAAACTAACTCCATGGGATTACCGTCAGAACACGAAAACACTTTATTATTAGAACTTATTAAGAAACTAAAACCCAACCTTATCGGTATTAGTACTCGTTCCACATTTTTTCCTGTTGCAAAAGATATTACAAAAAAAATGAAAGATATCACTAATTCACCTATAATTTGGGGAGGGGCTCATCCGACAATCTGTTCGGAAGAATCAATTCAATTCGCGGATATGATTTGTATCGGCGAAGGTGAAAAAACAATACTTGAATTAGCAAATAAACTTTATAAACACGAGGATATTTCCAAAATTAAAGGTCTCTGGGTTAAAAATAACAATTCTATTATAAAAAACGAACCCAACTTTTTATTTGAGGATTTAAATACATTGCCTTTTCCTGATTTTGACAATAAAGATACTTACGCGATTGAAAACAACTGTATTATTGAACACGATCCGTTATATAACGACGATTTGACATATTATAATTTTATGAGCGGAAGGGGATGTCCTTTCCATTGTTACTTTTGCAGTAACAGCATATTAAAAAAAATCTTTGATGACAAAGGACATTTTATAAGACAAAGAACCGTCGAAAATGTCATTGAAGAATTAAAAATTGCAAAAAATCGCTTTAAAAAACTTAAAGTTGTTTCAAGTAATGACGAGGTTTTTACATTAAACAAAGAATGGCTGAAAGAGTTCTGCGAAAAATATAAAAAAGAAATTGGTTTACCCTTTCACTGCGATATACATCCGAATTACGTAAATGAAAACATAATAGAATATTTAAAATACGCCGGCTTGAAAACAATTACAATGGGAATACAGAGTGGCTCCGAAAGAATACGTACGGATTTATACGGCAGAAAAACACCTGATGCGATACTGGAAAAAAATGCTCAAATTCTCAAAAAATTTAAAATATTTCCTTCTTTTGACCTGATATTTGATAATCCCCTTGAAACTGAGAATGACATAAAAACAACTTATGAATTCATGTTAAAATTGCCAAGACCTTATAGAATAAATATGTATTCAATGCAACATCATCCAAAAACAAAACTAACGGAAATGCTTTTAAATGAAAAGCTAATAACCTCAAACGATGTAGATGGTATTTCTACTAAGGGATTTGATCAATGGCATGTAAATTTTGATTATAAAAAAAGTAAACCGGAATTAATACATTACTACAAACTTTTTGAATTATTATCCAGTTTTATTGTATTAAGTAAAAATAATCCGGGAAAGGTAATTTTTGTTTTTCCAAAGTGGTTTATCCGTTTTATTGAAAATAGTAAATTTTTCAAAAGATACCCTCGCTCAACCGATTGGATAGCATTAATGCCTAAGATAACTTTTGGTTTGGGTTTATTAATTCAGGGAGAATATAAAAGATTATTCAAAAGTGCTAAGAGTTTTTTAGCGAATTAATTATGTGCGGAATAATCGGACTTTATAATTTTGGAAATAGCAAACCTATAGAAAAACACATTTTGCAGAAAATGTGTGATGTAATTAAACACCGCGGACCTGATTCCGAAGGCATTTTTTTTAATAATTCGACCGGGCTTGGAATACGCCGGCTGGCTATTATTGATTTGCAGACGGGGAACCAGCCAATCCACAACGAAGATAAAACCCTTTGGTTGGTTTTAAACGGCGAAATTTACAATTTCCTTGAACTACGCGAAAAGTTGGAAAAAAACCATACTTTTTACACCAAAACCGATACGGAAGTTATTATTCATCTTTATGAACAATACGGCGAAAAATGTGTAGAACACTTGAGAGGGATGTTTGCTTTTGCAATATGGGACGAGAAAAATAAAAAATTATTTGTAGCAAAAGATCGGGTCGGCAAAAAACCTCTTTATTATACCTCAGTAAATGGTTCTTTCATATTTGCTTCAGAAATAAAATCTATATTGGAATATTTAAATAAAACACCCGAGATAGACCTGGAGGCTATTGACCTTTATTTAACATACCAGTATATTCCTTCACCCAAAACAATATTTAAAAATATTAAATCACTTTTACCGGCACATACACTAACTTGTGATAAGAACGGGAATATAAATACCGAAAAATACTGGGATTTAGACTTTACTCGGAAAACCGATTTATCTTTTGGCGAAGCATGCGAGAAGACAAAATCGATACTCACGGAAGCAACAAAACTTAGAATGATTTCAGACGTACCTTTAGGTGCATTTCTATCAGGCGGCCACGATTCAAGCATTATCGTAGGCCTTATGAGCCGGCTTTCTACACAACCTGTAAAAACATTTTCTATCGGTTTTGACGAAGCCGAGTTTTCGGAATTGAAATATGCAAAAATTGTTGCAAACCATTTCAAAACGGATCATCATGAATTTATTGTAAAAGCTAATTTTATAGACATATTGCCTAAACTCGCATGGCATTACGGCCAGCCGTATGCCGATTCATCGGCGTTACCGTCATATTTTGTTTCAAACGAAACCAGGAAACATGTAACGGTCGCTCTAAACGGTGACGGGGGAGACGAAACTTTCGGCGGATATTTAAGGTACAAAGCGATGAAAGGTTCTATGTTTTTCTCTTTTCCGTTTCAGATGCTAGGAAGTAATTTAACAAAAAAAATAGCGTCTTTTATACCTTATTCCGAAGAGAAAAGATTCTTCAGATATATGAAACGTATGATTTCCGCGCTATCAAACTCGCCTGAATTAAGGAATCTTCAATGGCATTATTATTTTTCTAATGAAGCAAAAGAAAAACTATATACAAATTCAATGAAACAGAATTTTAATAATAACACGTATAAGTATCTTGCGGGAATTTTCAAAAACGCACCGGCAAACAATACAATGGACAGGACTTTTTACACGGACATTAAAGCTTACTTGCCGGAATGCCTGCTTGTTAAGATGGATATTGCATCTATGGCAAATTCACTGGAAGCAAGAAGCCCGTTTTTAGACCACAAAGTTATGGAATTTTCGGCGTCTCTTCCGCCTTCGTGGAAGGTACACGGATTAACGACAAAATATATCCTTAAAAAAACATTCAATAATTTTTTACCAAAAGAAATTATAAATAGAAAAAAAATGGGGTTTGGAATACCTGTCGGTAAATGGTTCAGAAATGAATGGAAAAATTATTTTATTGAAACCGTAATGTCAAAAAAAGCGTTAGAACGCGGATATTTTAAAAAAGAATCTTTAGAACAACTATTTAAAGAACATCAGGAAAGTAAAAGAGATAACGGTTACCGTTTGTGGGCGTTATTAATGCTGGAACTGTGGCACAGAGTTTATGTTGACAAATCTGTGTAATAATATAGAATCTAATAAACTTCATGTTTTTGGAAATTCGGAAATTGGAGCTCCAAATGATAGTCATTAAATAGAATACCTTATACGCTTTGGAGCGGAAATCCCTGCCTACAGGCAGTGTAGTTGTTCAGTATTTTGGTAGCAGTTTTTAGGTATTTCATCAAGTGTAGTCATTGCGAGGAATAAAATGACGAAGCAATCTCATGAAATATTTGTCCGACTAAGGAAAGATTGCCGCATCCGATTTTATCGGCTTCGCAATGACAACTTAATTTGGTAAACAGATGTTACCGAAATTGTGAAGTACTACACGGCAGGCAGGCGCGAGGCGATCCCGATACTTTATCGGGACGCGAAGGCGGACAACATATGATTAAAAAACTTTCAATAATTATTCCCTGTTACAATGAAGAAGATACAATACTGCAAGTCGTAGATAAAATAAAACATGTACCGTTAAATTTAGAAAAAGAAATAATTATCGTATGCGACGGTTCAAGCGACGGCACGAAAGAACTTCTGCAAAAGCATTTTCCCTTGCAGGATAAAAATATTAAAACGGTATTTCACGAAAAGAATATGGGAAAAGGCAAGGCTGTTAAAACAGGGATTGAGGTTGCAACAGGGGATTACCTGATAGTACAGGATGCCGACCTTGAGTTAAACCCGGACGATTACATTGCTTTACTTCAACCTATACAGAGCGGTAACGCTACCGTTGTTTTCGGTTCCCGTAAAGCAAAAGGTTTTAAAAAACTTTATTTTCATTCCGTTTTCGCCAATTTTGTCGTAACTTTCCTGACAAATTTTTTATACGGTTCAAAACTTACCGACCAGGCCTGCGGTTATAAAATATTACCGGTTTCACTGTTTAAATCTCTGGATTTAGAATCATTCGGATTTGAATTTTGTTCCGAACTAACCGCAAAGATTCTAAGAACCAAAAAATATATAATAAGCGAAGTTGACGTGGATTATTTTCCGAGAACATACAAACAAGGCAAGAAGATAAGCTGGAAAGACGGTTTTATTGCCATTTGGACTTTGCTTAAATATAAAATAACCAAATGAAGTTCCATCCCGATAACAATCGGGATAATATTTTTTTGCTTCTGGATTCTACGGAGCGTCCGCCACGGCGGATGCCCGCCAAGGCTTCGGACTTGACTGGCTGCATTATAAATTTTATGAAAAAAAATAATTCAAATGGTGGAAATATTGGTTTTGAAGAGAAACTGTGGAAAACAGCGGATAAACTGCGTAATAATATGGATGCTGCTGAGTATAAGCATATAGTATTAGGTCTGATTTTTCTTAAGTATATCTCTGACGCATTTGAAGAACGTTATAAAATACTTGAAAAAGAAGTTACTGATCCAAAAAGTAATCAATACATAAAAGAACCAAAAGTCCTACATGAAATAATGGAAGATAGAGATGAATATAAATCTGTTAATGTGTTTTATGTTCCGGAGAAATCTCGTTGGTCACGTCTACAGAAAAATGCAAAACAACCCACAATAGGTAAAATCATAGATGATGCAATGGATGTCTTAGAAAAGGAAAATTCAACCCTTAAAGGTGTTCTTCCTAAAAATTATGCAGACCCTAAACTTGATAAACAACGTCTTGGTGAACTGATAGACCTTATAGGTACAATTAGTTTAGGAGATTACGAAAATCGCAGTAAGGATATTTTAGGTAGAGTTTACGAATATTTTTTAGGACAATTTGCAGATTCGGAAGGTAAACGAGGCGGACAATTTTACACTCCTCGAAGTATAGTGCAATTACTTGTTGAAATGATGGAGCCATATAAAGGCCGTATTTTTGATCCCTGCTGCGGTTCCGGCGGTATGTTTGTGCAAAGCGAAAAATTTGTAAAAATACACGGTGGTAAATTAGGCGATATTGCTATTAACGGACAGGAATCCAATCAAACCACCTGGCGTCTCTGCAAAATGAACTTAGCAATCCGCGGCATAGATGCAAATATAGCCTGGAATAACGAAGGTAGTTTCTTAAAAGATGAACATAAAGATTTAAAAGCAGATTTTATATTAGCCAATCCACCGTTTAATGACAGCGACTGGAAGGGCGAGCAATTAAGAGATGATGTAAGATGGAAATACGGCGTCCCGCCGACAGGCAATGCTAATTTCGCTTGGGTTCAGCATTTTATTTATCATCTATCGCCAAAAGGCATAGCAGGTTTTGTATTAGCAAACGGTTCTATGTCTTCTAACCAGTCAAACGAAGGTGAAATAAGAAAAAATATAATTGAGGCAGACATAGTGGATTGTATGGTTTCTTTACCAACACAACTTTTCTACAATGTAATGATACCTGCTTGTCTGTGGTTTGTTTCCCGTGATAAGAAAAATCACAAATTCAAAGACAGAAGAGGCAAAGTTCTTTTCATCGATGCTAGGAAAATGGGGCTAATGATTGACCGCAGACACAGGGAACTAACTGAAAAAGAAATAAATAAAATTGCTGATATTTATCACGCTTGGCGTGGAGAAGGCGGCAGGTATAAAGATGAAAAGGGCTTCTGTAAATCGACAACTCTTGAAGAAATAAAATCACAGGGCTATATTTTGACTCCCGGAAGATATGTAGGCACAGAAGAAGTGGAAGAAGACGATGAAAAGTTTAATGAAAAAATGAAACGACTTACCAAAGAACTTTCAGAACAATTCGAAAAATCCATCGAACTTGAAAAAGAAATAAAAAAAAATCTGAAGGGTTTGGGCTATGAAATATGAAATTTACAATTATTTGTGATGAAAGTGGTACTGAGAATAGGCATTTGGTTATAGGGGCACTTGTTATTCCAAGAATTAACCATACTTTACTTATTGAGGAGATGAAAACCTTAAAGAAAGAGTTACATCTGCGATGGGAAGGTGAAATCAAATGGGGTAAAGTGAGCAAAAAATATATTGAAAAATATAAGAAAATCACCGAGTGGTTTTTCAATCACCTTAAGTCAAACCATTTAAAATTCCGTGCTCATGTGATTGATACCGCAAAGAAAGAATACCGCGAATATGGGGAAGGCGACAAAGAGAATTCTTTTTATAAGGTTTTCTTTCATCTCCTTATGCAATGCATTAAACGGTTGGCTATAGAAGAAGAAGGTAGCAATGTGCTGATACTATTAGATGATAAAAAGAATAGATATCCTTTTAGATTACCACTTTTAAAGAAAACTTTAAATAAAGCGTTAAAAAGGGATTTGAAATTACACGAAATAGTGGCTAATGTAGAACCAAGACATTCCAGCGGTAACCGAGTAGAAGGACTTATACAAATAGTAGATGTTTTGATTGGAGCTATTGGATATGTTAGGAATGAATCTTGTAAATTACCAAATGCGTCACCTGCAAAAGTAGAAATGATTGGCTTTTTGGAAAATCTGATTGGCACAAAGTTTGAATACGATACTAATGCAGGGGCACTATTTAATATTTGGACATTTGATGTTACTGTGCCGTTAGAAAAGAAAAAGTATTATAAAAAAAATCGCCCTATCACCTAGCTCCCAAAAGAGCACCCCTTTCGGGGAACTACGCCATAAGGCGTAGGTTTCAGTAATAGTAGCGACTTATAAGTTTAGTATACATAAAAAAAAATAAAAAGCAATAAAATAAAAAAACAAAAATATTTTTTTAATTGTAGGAACGGTTCACGCAATAGTCCAATAGTAATATTACAGGAAAGGACAGAATAGAAATATTCAATCCCGGTCAATTTCCTTATGAATATGAGCCGGAAGATTTTTTTAAAGGCAATCTTCCGAGCGTGCCGCGCAATCCGTTGATTGCAGAAGTGTTTTATCTTTCCGAAGATATTGAAAAATGGGGCTCCGGCTTGCGCCGTATAAGTCAGGAATGTAAAACAGCAGGAGTCAAAGTTATTTTTAAGAAGATTAAAAGCGGATTTGTTGTTACTTTTTACCGTCCTAATATTACCGGCATACCGGCAAAAGAAGAGGAAGGCAAGAATGTAAAAGACACTGTAAAAGACACTGTAAAAGACACTGTAAAAATGCTCAGTGAAAAAGAAAATAAGATTTTGGAAATATTGAATAAAGAACCGAAAACTACTGCCAGAATGCTTGCAGAAGTTTTGAAAATCAATTTAAGAAATACCAAAAAATACCTATCCATGTTACAAGAACAAGGGTTGCTTAAACGCATCGGCTCCGATAAAAGCGGCCGCTGGGAAGTGATTTTAAGAGGTATGGAAAAATGAAAGACAATCAGACAATAAAAATTTATATTTTTGAGATCTGGCTTGAGGAAAATGAGGGAAAAGTCTCCCGCCGGATTCAGATTGCCGGGAAGGATGCTCTTTACAATTTCGCCAAAATTATAACCAAATCCTTTGGTTTTTATTTTGACCATTGTTTCGGATTTTATGATAATTTTAATCGTCTTAACAATTCAACGAAAGCATTTGAATTATTTGTTGATGTCGGTGAAACACCTTTATCAGAAATCACCAAGGGCGTTAAAAAGACAAAAGTCAGTCAGGCATTTGAAAATATCGGAGAGAAAATGCTTTTCTTTTTTGATTATGGTGATGAATGGCGGTTTACGGTAAAACTAATAGATATAAAAGATGTTTCAAAAGATATAAAAATAAAACCGGCAGTATTACAAAAAATTGGCAAATCTCCTATGCAGTATCCGTCTTGTGATGAATGAATAATTAATATCGGTGCGTTCGTGGAACGCACCCTACAATGAAATCTGAAAAAAATGGCAAAAATAAAAATCAAGCACACCTAATTAATTGACATAATAGAAACTATGAAACCAAGCTATATTGGGCATCGGAAGAGGCTCAAGGAAAAATACAAAAAAAACGGAATAAACGGCTGGCTTGATTACGAAGTGTTGGAACTGGCATTATCATATGCGATTCCGCGCAAAGATACAAAACCGATTGCAAAGGAACTGATTAGCAGGTTTAAGACCATTAATGGAGTGTTGGATGCAGATAGAAAATATTTAGAAGAAGTTAAAGGAATTTCTGAACATACCGCATTTTTTCTAAAATTGTTGAAAGATGTAGCAATTCTATATATGGAGAAAGGTATTCATAATAAAGATTTGCTTTCGTCACCGCAGCTTGTTTATGATTATTTGAAAACTTCTCTAAGAGGTGCATCTGACGAAGAATTTAAAATACTTTTTTTGGATAATAGGAACAAGCTGATTGGTATTGAGACCTTTGAAAGCGGTACTGTGAACCACGCTGTTGTATATCCAAGAAAGGTTGTTGAGAGAGCACTATATAATCATGCGGTTGGCGTTATTATTGCACATAATCATCCGTCAGGAGCGTTACAACCGTCACAGGATGATATAGATGTAACTAAAACCATTAAGAATGCTCTCAGAACAGTTGAAATAACATTATTGGATCATATCATTATTGGTCATAACGATTATTACAGCTTTAAAAATAAAAACGAAACTCTTTAGGGAAAGGGGAAACAAAAGAAGATTTTAATGAAACTCTTGAAATTGCTAAATCCGTAGGATTTGAAATTATAGATTATCCCACCATATCCCGCAATTATTCCGCAGTATTAGGAAGTAGTGGCAAGATATCCTTGCCTAAAACGGTGTTGAAATTTATTTGTGCATTGGGATAATGGGGATAAAACCAACTATTTTTAATGGAACCACCTAATTGCGACAGCTTTTGGCGAGTATTACTTGAAAAAGAAAACAAATTAAATATAATGGTTTTATAAGGGATTAAGTTAATATCAGAAATTCAAGATTCAAGACCTGCCCTCTTAATGAAGCTCCATCCCGATAACAATCGGGATTATAACATCTACCTTAAGGATTCTAGGAGCGTCCGCTGCGACGGATGCCCGCCAAGGTCCCGGCCTTGACTGGATGCAGGATACATTATGTTAAATGTTTTACTAATCAGTGCTCCGTATGTTGATTTATATGGACCCATTAAGTCCGCAGCCGGGAGGTATTTTCCTTTAGGCTTGGGATATATCGCATCTTTCCTTAAAAAAAACGGGTACTCAGTATCTCTTTACGAACCTGAAGCTCAAAAATTAAACATAGAAGAAATAAGTAAAATCTTCGCCGAAAAGAAACCTGACATAGTCGGTATCGGCAGTGCAACACCCAATTTTTACAACGCCGTTGAACTGGCAAAACTAGCTAAAAAAACCTGCAATTGCAAGGTAATACTCGGAGGTATTCACGCGAGCGCTATTCCAGAATTCATCATTGAAAAATATCATACTTGCTTTGACTATTTAGTTGTCGGTGAAGGTGAATACACAATGCTGGAACTCTTAAAATGCCTGGAAAATAAACAAATGCCTGATAGTGTTCCCGGCCTATGTTTTTGGCATGAAAATAAGGTTAATTTAACTCCATGCCGTCCATTCATCATGGATTTAGATAGTTTGCCTTATCCTGCCAGGGATATGATACCGCAAGAACTGTTTTATCCAAATTTACACAACGCAAGATACAGCAAGTGTTTTACTATACTTACCAGCAGAGGATGTCCTTTTAATTGTTCTTTTTGTGCTTCCGGATTAACTTTAGGTAAAAAATACAGGGTTAACAGTGCAGAATATGTGCTTGGTGAAATGTCTATGTTAAAAGAACAGTACGGGGCCAGGCAACTACTAATTACAGATGATACTTTCACTATCAATAAAAATAGATTACTTGAAATATGCGAAGGTATGATAAAAAAGAAACTGAACCTGGAATGGTTTTGTTTTTCTCAGATAACTGCTGTAGATGAAGAAACCTTAAAACTAATGAAACGTGCGGGTTGCTATAATATAGGTTTCGGTATAGAATCGGCATCTCCGAGAATTTTGAAAATAATGGGCAAGCCGTATTCTCCGCAACAATGCAAAACTGTTATTGACGCCGCTAACCGTTTGGGAATGAAAACGCAGGCGTTTTTTGTTTTCGGCGAACCGGAAGAAACCATAGAAGAAATTAACAGTACGGTTAATTTTGCTATCGATATTAATCCGACATTATCATTTTTCAATATGCTGGTTCCGTATCCCGGCACAAAAGATTTCCAATATTTTTTCAAAGATATACCGCTGGATCAGATTGACTGGAAAAACTTTGTTGCTATAGGAACTAAATCCGTTATCAATAAAAATAGCAATTTAGATTTGGAAAAAATAGTCTTTAACGCCAATTTAAAATTTTATATGAGACCGCGCCAATTATTACATATCATATCAAAAATTAAAACTTTTCATGAACTCTATTCGTATATTAAAGGCGGCTTAGGACTGCTCGCACAAATGATAACTTGGAAAACAGAAACCCGGCAAACAGATGAAAATACTCTTAATTAATCCGCCAAACACAAACATGATTTTAACGCATTTACCTTCATATATCGATGAAGAATCCGGTATTTTTCCGCCATTGGGATTGATGTATCTTGCCTCGTCTTTATCAAATAAGACCGGCATAAATGTTGAAATTCTGGATGCACTTTTAAATAAAATAAGCCTAAATAATATAGCAAATAAAATTACAAATTATTTGCCGGACTTAGTAGGAATAACCGCGACTTCTTTCACGCTTATAGATGCTTTACTTATTGCCAAAACAGTAAAAGAAGTCAATCAAAATATACATGTCACTATGGGCGGACCTCATGTAAGTATTTATCCTAATGAGACACTTTTGCAGAAAGATGTTGATTCTGTAGTCATCGGAGAGGGGGAAAAGACATTCTCCGATTTAGTCAATAATTTAAACGAAGGAAAAAATCTTGAAGGAATTCCGGGATTAGCATTTAAAAATAAACAGGGACAAATAATAAATAACGGATACAGGGATTTTATTGAAAATTTAGATGAGATTCCTTTACCCGACCGGAATCTTACTCCGTATAAAGAATATTATTCCATACTCGGAGAAAAACATCCTATTACTACAATCATCACAAGCCGAGGCTGTCCGTTTAGATGCTCTTTTTGCTATCATTTCCTGGGTAAAAAATGGAGAACACGCTCTGCTAAAAACGTAATTGAAGAATTAGAGTCTTGCGTAAATATAGGAATTAGAGAATTCTGGTTTTTTGATGAAACATTTACAATTGATAAAAAAAGAGTCCTGGACATATGTGACGGTATAATCTCAAAAAAATTAAATATAAAATGGAATATCCGTAGCAGGGTAGATACAATCGATAAAAACATGATGGAGAGATTAAAACTGGCCGGCTGCGAAAAAATCTCATTTGGCATAGAATCGGCATTATCCAAGACTTTAAAAGTATTGCAGAAAGAAATAAATCCTGATAAATCCAAAGAAATTGTTTTACTGGCGAAATCATTAGGATTCGAAACTTCCACAGATTTTATGATAGGTTCCCCGGGAGAAACACGTGAAGACATTTTAGAAACAATATCTTTTTCATTAAAATTAGACCCGGATTATGCCACATTTTCCATAACCACGCCTTTTCCTTGTACACAACTTTATAATTCATTGCTTGAAAATAAATTTTTTGACCGTGATTATTGGAAAGATTTCAGCATTTCACCAAGTAAAGATTTTATACCTAACCTTTGTAATGAATATTTATCCAGGGAAGAATTAGCTCATTTGCAGAATTATGCTTATAAAAAATTCTATCTGCGCCCGAAATATATTTTAAAGAAAATGTTAAAGCTAAAATCACCGATTGATTTTCTCAGAAAAGCAAAGGTTTCGCTAAGAATGCTTGCAAGCCGGGAAAAATGAAGAAAACCATAATTTTATTAGTTATTCTTATCGCAAGTGCCGTCATACGGTTAACAGGAATCCAATGGGGACTGCCAAATAAGTTTCATACCGTAACATATCATCCCGATGAAAATACTCATCTTGTAAAACTTCAGGCAATGAATCCTTCAAAATTAAATTTTAACCCGGTTAGCGAAAGAGACCCTTATGCTTTAGGAGAAGGTACTTTTTTCCTTTATCAATACGCTGCTACTTTAAAAATTTTGTCTTTTATTAAATATATTAAAATTGTAAACAATGAAGAATATTATTTCAATAATATCAATGAATGGAGAAAATTCTTTTTAGTCGGCCGTTTACTTTCAGTTATTTACGGGGTTTTAACCATTTTGGTTACTTTTATAGTCGCAAAAAAAATGTACGGATTCAGAACCGGTATTCTTGCGGCGCTTTTTTTAGGTCTTGCACCGGTCCACGTAACCTATTCACAGTACCTGTTAATGAATGTACCGGGAGTTCTCTGGATTGTCCTTGCTTTTGTTTTCTTTAAAAATATTTTAGATTCCGGAAAACAAAAAGATTATATTTTAGCCGGGGTATGCATCGGTTTTGCGATTTCAACACGGTACTCTGCAGGGCCTTTATTATTAGTATTAATTGTCACACACTTTCTACGCAAAGAAATAAAAGAATTAAAAAAACTGGTTTTCGGCCTGACAGCAATGGTTTTTTCTTTTTTAATCGGCACTCCTTATGCAATTCTCGATTATCCTAATTTTATAAAAGGGATAAAATCGCCGATAGCTGTAGCAGGCATATCTTCCGCTAATTATTCGATTTTACCGCTGTATGGAAGTTTTTTGGAAAGCTTTGGAATATTTTTACTTATTTTATGCCTGATAGGTATTTTATATGCAATAATAAAAAGAAAATCAGAAGATTATATTATTCTTACATGGATTTTTATTTTACTTTTCTTTTTTATAAGAGCAGGAGTAAACGCTTTTCCAGGTAGAATACTGCCAATTGTTCCTTTTTTAATAATTCTGGGGGCAAATCTAACAAATAATATATGGAATAAAAAAGCTGTTTTAGGTCTGTTTATGACTATATTAATTCTTCTTACTATTTTACCTTTTTCGCTTGCCTTGTTAAAATTAAGAACCGAACCCGATTTAAGGGATGTTTCTTCCGAATGGATAGAAAATAATATCACTGCGGGCTCAAGCATCGGACTGCTCCGCGAACCGTCGTGGTTTTCACCTGGTATAGTTGATAGAAAATACCGGCATCCGGAGTATTTAAACTTGCCTAATTATAAGTTTATACTATTAAACGGAGATTTACCTTCTTATCCCGGATATATCAAACTTAAAAAAAATTTACCTGATTACTTAATAATAAGTGATGTTGAAATTAATTTGCTAAATGAACCTGGATTCCTAAATAAACTAAAAGAAAAATATCACTATGAAAATATCGAAAATTTTGATAAAAGTTTCAGTATTTTCAATATACGAGTAAACCGGCAAATACCCGAGATGATTCGCGTACCGAACTACATATCAATCTTCAAGAAAAACAAATCTTAAACATTCCTCCTTTTAGAAGCATTTTCAGTCATTAAAATTGCTTGAATTAAATCGAAATAAAATATATAATAATATAAATATATGCAAAATAAAAAAATTACAATCGGACTGATTGGTTTTGGATATTGGGGTCCTATTTTATTACGGAATTTTCATAATAATGAAAATTTTGAGGTTCTAAAAGTTTGTGATCATAATTCCGAAAAACTTTCAAATGTTGTTGATATTTCTAAAAACATTAAAACCTGCCTTGATTACAAAGATATACTTAAAGATAAAGAAATTGATACCGTTGTTATTGATACACAGGCACGCTCACATTATAGCCTGATTCGGGAAGCTTTAATAAATAACAAAAATATTTTTGTAGAAAAACCTTTTACGTTAAGTTCAAAAGAAGCTTTGGATATTATTAAACTGAACCAAAAGAAAAAAAAGATAATAATGGTAGATCATTCATATTTATTCACTCCACAATACAGAATATTAAAAAAATTAATTAAAAACAAATATTTAGGCAACATTCTGCATTTTCACTCAACCAGGGCTGATTTCGGGTTATTTCAAAAAGATACCAATATATTATGGCATCTTTTATATCATGATGCTTATATCTTGCTGGATCTTTTTGGAAAACAAAAAATAACGAATATTAAAACGAGCGGTTTTTCACATATAGTAGATAAAGTTGCGGATACGGCATATACTTCATTTCAATACGATTCCGGATTTAGCGCTGAAGTTTTAGTTAATATGCTATTCCCTGTGAAGGAGAGAAAAATAGTTATTACAGGAACTAAAAGAATTCTTTACTGGGATGATACCGCAGCAGATAAATTGAAAATTTACAATAAATCTGCCGTTTTCGATACAAAAAGCAAAACTTTCAAATATAAACTTGAAAAAGATTTTGAGACAGTCGCAGTTCCTAAGGCAGAAGCGATAAAAACAGAAGTTGAATATTTTTCTAATTGTTTAAAGAATAAAATAACTCCCGCAAATGATGAAAACTCAGCTTACAGTGTAGTTAAATTAATAGAAAAGCTGGAATCTTCAGTGCATAAGAATTAGTCCGGTTAAAATATGAAAAATTTAAGTTTGGAAATAACTATTCCTGTACTCAACGAAGAAAAAAGGCTGGAATACGGCTTGTCTACAACAATAGAATTTCTTCAGAAAAATAACATATCTAATTATAAAATTGTTATAGCAGATAACGGTTCGAAAGACAGAACCGAAGAAATAGCAACATTGCTTGAAAAAAAATATCCCCAGGTACGTTATATTAAAGTTGGGCAAAAAGGGGTTGGTTTAGCATTAAAAAAATCATGGAATGCTTCAAATGCCGACATCATTGGATATATGGACGTTGATCTGGCTACTGATCTTACCCATCTATTAGATGTAATTAGTAAGATGCAAAATGATGAAATAGATATAGTAAACGGTTCAAGAATACTGCCTGGTTCTAAAGTCATTAATAGGTCAGCATTGAGAGAAACCACTTCCAGAGGATTTAATTTTATTTTGAAAGCTATTCTTAACGTTAATTTTTCAGACGGTATGTGCGGTTTTAAATTTATAAAAAGAACTGCATTTAACAAATTGATGAAAGCCGGTATTGATAATAATGACTGGTTTTTTTGTACCGAAATGCTTATTAAAGCTGAATGGTCAGGATTGAATATTTATGAACTTCCGGTTCAATGGAAAGATGACGGGGATTCAAGGGTTGATATTTCAAAAACTATTTACAAATACATGAAAGAAATATTTAAGTTGAGATTTAGTAAAAACTTATGGCTAAAGAAAACTACTTCGATTTCGTAATTTTTGGAGCAGGCATTTACGGATTTTATGCTTCTTATTTATTAGCTAAGAAAAATCTTAATGTTGCTTTAATTGAATGCGATAACGAAGTCTTTAAAAGAGCGTCGGATATAAATCAGAGACGGGTTCATAAAGGATATCATTACTTGCGAAGTGTAAGTACTGCTAAGACATCTTCAAAGTATTTCAACCGATTCTGTGAAGAATTTAAACCCGCCATTCACTCTTCATTTAAAAAAATTTATGCGGTATCCAACAGGAATTCTTATACATCACACAGGCAATTTTTGAAATTTTGCGAATTTTGTGAAATTCCTGTTTTAGAAGTGAATCCGTCTATCTATTTCAATCCGGGTACAATTGAGGGTGCTTATGAAACGGAAGAATACGCTTTTGATTCGGAAATAATAAAAGACGTGCTTGTTCAGAAGGTTAACAATTTTGACAACTTTAAATTATTTTTAAATAAGCGGGTTGTTAAAACTGAAAAAGATAACGAATTTTATTATTTGACTTTTGAAGACGGTTCACGTATTAAAACAAAAGGCGTCTTTAACTGTACTTATGCCAGCGTAAATCAGATCTTAAGCTTATTTGGCTTTGAATTATTTGATTTGAAATATGAGATTTGCGAAGTGATTTTATGCAGTGTAAACCAGCAGCTTAAAAATATAGGGATAACGGTAATGGACGGCCCTTTTTTTTCGACCATGCCTTATGGAAAGAGCGGTTATCATTCCCTTACAGCCGTTGAATTTACTCCGCATAATACATCTTATAACCGCTTGCCTGTTTTTAAATGCCAGAAGGTTAATACATCCTGCACAGCAAATGTTTTGCAAAATTGTAATACTTGTAAAACTAGGCCCAAAGAATCATACGTTTATATGAGACAATTAGCATACAAATATCTTAAACCGGCATATGAACTCAATTTTAAAGAATCACTTTTTTCAATTAAGCCAATTATGATGGCATCTGAAATAGACGATTCCCGTCCTACTGTTATAAAAAAATATAATGAAAGTCCTTTATTTATTTCTGTATTATCAGGTAAAATTAATACAATTTATGAATTGGAGGAGATAATCAATGCAATATAAAGAAAAACCTTTTGTTTCAATCGTGGTTTATTTACACAATTCTTCAAAAGAAATAGAAACTTTTATCAAAAATATTAATCAGGTTATTTCATCTAAATTTGAAAATTATGAATATATACTTGTTGATGATTTTTCGCAAGACGGAACATACGAAAAAGCGGTTGAAGTTACTAAATTGATGAAAATCAAGGTATCCATCATCCGGCTTGCCCGCAAACATAATAAAGAACTTGCACTGCTTGCCGGCGCAGATAAATCTGTAGGCGATTACATCTTTGAATTCGAGACTCCGACCATTGATTATCCCTTGGAGTTGATTAATGAAATGTACGACAGAACCAAAAAGGGTTATGATGTTGTTACCCTTGAACCGACAAAAAGGGCATTTTTTACAAAAGTATTTTACTTTCTATTCAACAAATTTTCCTATATTGACTCTGATGTATATTCTGAACGGATTATTTTTTATAGCAGGCGCGCTATGAATTCCATATTAAATATAAACGAGAAAATCCGCAACAGAAAAGCACTTTTATTTTTAACAGGTTTCATGAAAACAAATATTAGATTTAAACCAGTAAATAATGATTATAAAGATACAAGAAAGTTCTTTGAGAAGGTTCAAATAGCAGTTGAGTTTCTTGTTTCTTATTCAAGTATAGGAACAAAACTTCCGATTTTTCTTTCAATTGTATTTATTCTGTTTTCGATTTGTGCTTCACTGTTCGCCGTATATATCAGGTTTTTTAAGGCAGGGATCGTAAGCGGCTGGGCAAGCATGATAATTTTTCTTTCTATCTCTTTTGCCGGTCTGTTTTTTATATTGGGAATACTAAGTGAATATATTTCAAAGATATTAAAAGAAAGTATCAATATTCCTTTATATACAATTCAAAAAATGTATTCCGGCAATGACATTTAATCCTATCAGTATTTAAAATTAATTATGGATGTTCTGTTAGTTCAACCGGTAAAAAATAAAAATCATACAATAAATCTAACACCTCCTTTGGGATTGGGATATTTAGCTTCTTCTATAAGAAAGCAGCACAATGTAAGAATTTTAGATTGTGTAAAAGAAGGGCTTGATCTTGACAGTTTTAGAGATTATGTGCAAAAAAATCCGACTGATGTTATAGGTTTTAATGTATATTCCTGTGATATTGAAAATGTAAAAAAAAGCATCGAGATAGTTAATGAGATAAATCCCGATATAATAACTCTTGCCGGCGGGCCGCATCCGTCCGGTGATCCGGAAGAGACGATGCTTTACTTAGATTCTTTAAGTTTTGCTTTTGCCGGTGAGTCTGAGAAGGGCCTGCCTTTATTGCTTGAACAACTGTCAAAAAAAGCAGAAAAAAAAGAGTTTAAAAATATTCCCGGCCTTGTGTGGAAAGAAAACGGAAAGATAAATATAAATCCGAAAATTTTTGTTGAAAACCTGGATAGTATAGAATTTCCCAGCTGGGATCTGATTAAATTGAGCACGTATAGAGGCGGAGCTCACGGTATCTTTACAAAACAATTTCCAACCGCTCCGATTATAGTAACCAGGGGCTGTCCTTATTTGTGCACTTTTTGCTCGGCACATAATATTGTAGGACGAAAGATACGGCACCGTTCAATAGAAAATGTTATAGAAGAAATTAAACTTCTTTATCAAAAATACGGAATAAGAGAGATTCATATTGAAGATGATAATTTTACTTTTAATATTGAATTTGCAAAAGAGTTTTGCCGTAAACTGATAAATTTAAATTTACCGCTTACATATTCCTGCCCGAACGGTGTAAGACTTGATAGAATTGATATAGAATTGCTTCAATTAATGAAAAAGGCCGGATTTTATAATATTTATGTCGGAATAGAATCTGGTTCCCAGCGGATTCTTGAACTTATGAAGAAAAACTTAAAAATAGAAGAAATCACTAAAAAAATAAAATTAATTAAAGAAGCAGGGCTGGAAGTATCGGGGTATTTTATTTTAGGATATCCTGAGGAAACCAGAGAAGATATGGAAAAGACCATAGGCTTTTCGAAATCGCTTAATATAGACTGGGCACAGTTTGGTGCATTCATGCCAATTCCCGGAAGCGATATTTTAAAAAATGAAGAAGTTAAAAAAGCTGTCGCTAACATTAACTGGTCGGATTTTTTTAATACGGATGTTCCTTTTTCACCGGCAGGAATAACGAGGAAAGAATTAAAAAAAATCCAGAAAAAAGCTTTTTTGACATTTTATATGCGGCCCCGGCAAATTATTAATTTAATTAAACGGGCAAGAATCAATGATATTGCCTTTATTCTAAGAAGAATAACATCGCATATATTTAAATGAAAACCGATTAATAAAGATGAAACAATGATGAACACAGATAAAAAAAAATGCGTTGCACTGGTACGCGGTCCCATTGTTTTTAAAAACGGATCTGTTAACAATGAAGCGACTCCCGCAATAGCCTATGCATATATTTCAAGTTACCTTAATAAATACGGATATAAAACCGTTATCGTTGATGCTATTAAAGAAGGCCTTAATTTAACCTGGCCATTTAAAGACAGACCCGGTTACAGTTGTCAGGGATTACAATTTGAGAAAATAATTTTTGAAATACCTAAAGATTCGGATATAATCGGATTTTCGGCGATGTTTTCCGGAGAATGGCCGGTTTTGAGAACATTGATTGCAAAGGTACGCAAATCTTTTCCGAAAGCATTGTTTGTGGCCGGAGGGGAACACATAACCGCTCTAACTGAATATAGCCTTAGAGATTGTCCTGAATTAAATGTCTGCGTACGCGGTGAAGGAGAACATACTTTTTATAAACTTTTAGAAACTTATTCAAAAACCGGTAATTTTGCTGATATTGAAGGAATAGGATATTTAAATAAAGATAACCAATATTGTCAAAACGGAGATAGAACTCCGCGAATTGAAAATTTAAATGATATTCCATGGCCTGCCTGGCCGGAAGGATATTTAGAGACCTTCTGGAAAGAAGGCAAATCATACGGTATCGCTACAAAACGTGACATGCCTTTTATTATATCAAGGGGCTGCCCATATCAATGCACATTTTGCTCAAGTCCGCAAATGTGGACAAACCGATATGTTTTGCGGGATATGGATGATATCATCAAGGAAATCAAGTATTACATTACACGATACAATATTACAAGCTTGCAGCTATACGACTTAACAGCAATTGTAAAAAAACAGTGGATTATAGAATTTTGTCAGCGATTGATTTCTGAAAAGATAAATCTGTTCTGGTCTCTGCCGAGCGGAACAAGAAGTGAAGCACTTGATTCAGAAACAATCAGTCTATTAAAAAAGACGGGTTGCAATTACCTTGCTTATGCTCCAGAAAGCGGTTCGTTGAGAATTCTGGAATTAATAAAAAAAAAGCTTCACCTTAACCGACTAACAGAATCGGTCTTAGAAGCCAGAAGACAGGGTTTAACAGTCCGGATTAACCTAATTATCGGCTTTCCCGATGAAACATGGGATGATATTTTTAAAACATTATTTTACGGTCTAAAAATGTCTATTAAAGGGGTGGATGAAGTACCTGTATTTATTTTCTCCGCATATCCCGGTACCGAGATTTTCGGCAAGCTTATGAGTGACAAAAAGATTATTTTGAATGACGATTATTTTTTTAATCTTACTTCTTTAAACGGTTCTTATCTTTCCACAAATTTGATATCTTATAATTCTAATATAAGTTCAAAACTAATCGTGCTTATCCGCATAGTTTTCACGCTTTTAAATTATATTATCGGCTATATTTTGTATCCGAAACGTGTATTCCGTACTATTAAAAATTTATTTTCACAAAAAAATGCAGCAACCGTTTTTGAGCATCGCCTGAAAGATTTATTCAAAAGAAAAAATATAAATGATTAAGAATTTACCCGTAGATTTGTTAAGTATTATTATTTTATACCTTGCATCGGTAATATTAGGAAGAAAAATACTGAAATGGTTTAAATTTTATAATGCAATTAATGAAAATTATATCTTTTCATTTGGCGTAGGATTATTTTTTTTAATATTTTCAACTTTCATTCTGGGACATTTAGGCCTTTTATACAAAAAATTATTTTTAACATTATTTGCTCTTTTATTTTTACTTAATTTCAAAGAAACAAAGGAAATAATTCTAAACTTTACCAGTATATCATACTCGATAATTAAACAATTAAAAAACCGTTCTCTTATAAATTTGGTACTGCTTATAATCCTTTTCTCAAACATAACCTTTAATTTTTTATACAACTATGCTCCGCCTGCAGCTGATGATGAGCTTATTTACCAAATAAGCCTGCCTAGATACTACTATGATAACCACAGAATAATTGTTAGGAATGACAATTTCAGCAGTTACTATCCGCAATACGGGCAATTGTTATTTACTCTTGCAATGGTAACCGGAAGTCCGTTGTCTGCCAAACTTATGGTATATTTTATAGGACTCTTATTAATATTGATTTTGTATAATTTCACAAAAAAATATACTTCCAAAGAAACCGCGCTATTAACCATTGTAATTTTTTATACCATGCCCATTATCACTTCGTTAACAGGTATTACTTCTGCAGATATAATAAATATCTTTTTCCTGCTTTTATCCGTGTATGCTTTTTTCAACTGGGAAGATGATATGGAGGAAAACAAATGGTTTTATCTCAGCGCTTTTTTTGCAGGAATTTCATTGGGCACCCGGCCTCATAGTTATCCGATCGTAGGTGCTTTAATTTTATTTGTTTTTATACTGCTTTTATTTGATAAAACTGTAAACATTAAGACTACTCTTTTAAAAATGATAACTTATTGTTTAATTGTATTTGCAATGTTTTCGCCATGGCTAATACGCAGCTTTTTATTTACAGGCAATCCGACATATCCCATGAAACTAATATCCGGTATGGCTGATGATAAATATTTTACTATGATGATGAAATTTCGTTTAGTAGATAAAAATCTTTTAACCTTTTTATATAAATTTCCAACAAAGCCCATAATATGGAGTTGTGGTGCGATAATTGTAGCTTTTGCACCGATAATTTTATTTTTTAAAGATTCTGTGTTCGCTAAACGCATATTTCTTCTTTCTGCACTAATTATGCTTATAGTTTATGCAATATTTGTTCCGGAACAGAGATATTATTTACTATCATTTCCTTTATTATCAATTTGTGCTGCATCTTCTATATCATTAATTATAAATAAAATATCTTCGATATGGAGGAAAATAATATATATTGTTGTAGTTTTCGCTCTAATTCTTCCTAATGCAGTTTTTAGCGCTTATTGGGGTTTTAAAAGAATACCGCTGTTTATTGGAAAAGAATCTGTAGATTCTTATCTAACCCGTGAATATACCATTTTAGAAACTTATCCTGTAGTAAAATATATAAATGAAAATATTCCTAAAAACAAAAAAGTTCTGTTTCTTGGTACGGTATGGGCACCGCAATATTACTACCAGAATAATATGGCGCTGGGAATGGGAGAATATCCTCCGGATTTTTTCAGCCAAAATATTAAAGAGGTCATTGCGCGTTTACATCAAGATGGTGTAAACTACCTGGTACTTCTTAGAAAAGATCTGACAAAAGATAATGAAAATAACCTTTTTTACACTTATTTATACCAGCCGCCGGGAATGTGTATATCATGGTTAAATAATAATAATAAGAAAAACTTTAAACTGCTCTATGAAAAAAACGATGTTGAAGTATACGAGGTTAAATGAAAAAGTGGAAATTATATTTAATTATTTTCTGGATATTTATTAATTTTATTAACTACTATTCACAGTTATTCAAGGATGATCTTATAAAAAATAATATTAAGTCTATCTTTGGGAGATTTCTCTAATGTGCGGAATTTGCGGTATATTACACTTTGACGAACAGAAGAATGTTGATATCAGCATTTTAAAAAAAATGTGTGATGCAATGATTTATAGAGGTCCTGATGATGAAGGTACTTATATTCAAAATGGTGAAAAAAATAAAAATATCGGCTTAGGCATGCGCCGGTTATCAATAATTGATTTACAAACAGGCCACCAGCCGATTCATAATGAGAATAAAAGCATCTGGACAATATGTAACGGTGAAATTTATAATTTCCCGGAATTAAAAAATGACCTTGAAATTAAAGGTCATAAATTTTATACGAATTCGGATACTGAAGTAATAGTCCATCTTTACGAACAATACGGTCTGGATTTTGTTAAAAAGCTTAATGGTATGTTTGCCATAGCTCTTTGGGATGAAAACAATAAAAAGCTTGTTCTTGCAAGGGACATTTTCGGTATTAAACCGTTATTATATTTTTTGAACTCTGACGGAATAGTATTTTCTTCCGAAATAAACTCGCTTCTTGCATCGAATATGATAAAAAAAGAAATCAATACAGAAGCAATGGATAATTATTTTTCTTTTTATTTTACCTGTTCACCGGAAACAATGTTCAAATCAATAAAAAAAATTCCTGCCGCGCATATGATGGTATTTCACGGTAAAGAAAATAAATTAATAAAATACTGGGAACCGAAATTTTTAATTTATGAAAATTTTAGTGAAAAATATTATACTGAAAAATTATATGAAACCATTAATGGTGCAATAAAAAGACAGCTAATCAGTGATGTACCACTCGGGGTTTTTTTAAGCGGCGGTTTGGATTCTACAACAATCGTAGCAATGATGAGTAAATTGAATGTCTCTGCGATTAAAACATTCTCAATCAGTTTCGATGATAAGTCATTTGACGAATCTGAAGATGCTAAATTAGTTGCTGATATGTATAAAACTCAACATAAAGATATCAAAGTAGGCCCTGATGTTTATATCAAGTATTTGCCGAAACTTATACATCATCTTGGAGAACCTAACGGGGATTGGACTTCCGCTTTGGAATTATGCCTTTCGGAATTTGCTAAAAAAGAAGTTACGGTAATACTTAGCGGTACAGGCGGAGATGAAATATTGGCGGGTTATCCGACCATAACAGCATATAAGCTCGCAAAAATTTACAAAAAATTTCCAAAATTGTTTAGATCACTGACAAACAATATTGTAAATAAACTACCGGTTTCAATGTCTAATATTAGTTTTGATTACAAAGCTAAACGTTTTGCCTCAGGAACAGAGCTTGAGCTATTACGCGCTCATATGTACTGGAAAGAAATATTTACTGAAGATGAAAAAGAAAAACTATATTCAAAAGATTTTAAATCAAATCTTAGTAATTATAATTCTTTTTCTGTCTTTGAACGTTATAGCAATGAATTACCGGACAAAACCGATCCGACAAATCTTTTATTATATGTTGATTCAAGGACATTTTTAGGCGATTGTTTATTGCCTCATGTCGATGCATCTTCTATGGCAACCTCACTTGAAGTCAGAGTACCTTTTCTTGATAAAGAACTGGTTGAATTTGCGGAAACGATTCCCGTTCATTTAAAACACAATAAGTTGACAACCAAATATTTATTCAGAAAAACTGTTAAAGACCTTTTGCCAAAGAGAATAATAAAGAAGAAAAAAATGGGTTTTTCTGCTCCGCTCTCAAAATGGATTAAAAAGGATTTATATAATTTCTCGAGGGAAACGGTTTTAGACAGCAATTTGATGAAGTCCGGTTTCTTAAATAAAAATTATATTTCAGAAATTTTTGATTCGCACACTAAAAATAAAAAAGATAGCGGCAGGCAGATTCAGGCTTTAGTTTCGCTTGCTTTATGGTATAATGAGTTTATAGTAACGGGTAATCCTTCGACTCCTTCCAGTCGCTCAGGACAAGTCCTTTGACAAGCTTGCACTGAGCAGATTCGAATGTGCTCAGGACAGGCTAGGTAAAGAGTAAATGGATAAAAAACATAAATTTGTAATTTTTAATTTTACATTTTAAATTGATTTATAAGGGGGAGCAATGAAAGAATTCGTAAGTATTATCCTTCCGGCACACAATGAGGAAGAAGCTTTAGGAACTGATATAGACCTAATCAGAAAAACTATGAAAGAGGCAAATATAGATTATGAACTAATCGTTGTTGATGACGGTTCAAAAGATAGAACTGCTGAAATAGCTAAACAAAAGGGCGCAATCCTAATTCAGCATAAAGTCAACAGAGGCGTAGGTGCCGCGCGTAAAACAGGCATTTTGAATGCAAAAAGCAATATCGTAATTACAACGGATGCCGACGCCACTTATCCAAATCAGGATATTCCTAAATTATTGGAATATATCGGTGAATATGATATGGTGATCGGGGCGCGCATAGGTGAAAATGCGATAAAAGAATCTCTTATCCGCCGCATTCCAAAATTCCTGATAAGAAAACTCGCAAGCTATATGAGCAGAACCAAAATTCCGGATTTGAACTCCGGTTTGCGCGTTATACGAAAAGATGTTGCACTAAAATATTTCTATCTTTTACCTGATTCACATTCCTGGGAAAGTACCATCACTCTTGCGTTTTTGTGTAATGGGCAACAAGTGAAATTTATTCCGATTGATTACTACAAAAGAAAAGGAAAATCAACTTTTCATCCTATAAATGACACATATAATTATATCTTTCTAACGATACGCACAATTATGTATTTTAATCCGTTGCGAATATTTCTACCGGTAAGTTTATTGGTACTATTGATTGGTTTGGCAAAAGGCACATATGATTTTATTATGTTTAACAGTCTGGGAGAATTTGATGTTTTAGCTATCATTGCTGCTATTTTGATTGTTATGATGGGCTTGCTTGCTGACTTGATAGTTATTCAACATAAAAAATGAAAATAAAAGTTTTATTATTACTAATTATATTTGCGTTATGCTTTTTTACCAGATTTATATATATAAAAAAGGTGAATACGCCTATTATTAATGATGCTCAGGATTATATAATTATTGCAGATAATATAATTAAAGGCCAGGGTATAACAAACGGTATAAACTGGGCTGCAAGACCTCCGGCTTATCCGCTCTTTGTTGCATCAATATTTTTAGTAGCAGGTAATAACACTTTCTATGTAAAAATAGCTCAGATAGTAATTTCAATTGTTATTTGTTTCATAATTTATTTATTAGGTAAAAACTTGTTTTCCGAAAAAGTAGGTATCTTATCCTCACTGTTTTTCGCTCTTGATCCTTTTTTTGTATATTCCACGGAACTTATTTTAACAGAAGTTTTATTCACATTATTTTTTCTTGCATTTCTTTTATTTTTAGAGATGGGGATAAGAAAAAAAGATTCTGTAATGTTATTTTTAATCTCCGGATTGTTCGCCGGATTAGCCACGCATACCCGTTCAACGCCTTTTCTTCTGCCTGTGATTTTTGCTATAATATTTTTTAAGAGTAAACCCAAAAATATTGTTATTTTTTTAGTAGCATATTTACTTGTTTTAGCACCATGGACAATAAGAAATTATAAGAAACTTCATCACTTCGTACCGCTTTCAACACTAGGCGGATATAACCTTATAGACGCCAATAATCCATTTTTAAAATTATCTGAATTGGGCAACTGGCCAACAATGCCTGATTTAAGTAAAACAACAGATTATTTCAATCCGCCTCCAAATTTAGATGAGGTGGGTTTAAATAAATATTATACAAATTTGGCTATAAGTTTTATCATAAAAAACCCGTTTAGAGCTTTAATGCTTTCTTTTGCCAAATTAATAAAATTCTGGACACCTTGGCCGTTCTTTCCATGGCCGACATCTATTAAATTAATAAGTTTAGCTAGCCACGGTTTTATAATACCTCTTGCAATAGCAGGAATATTCCTGCAAAAAACATATTGGAAAAATTATACTGTGGCACTGGTAGTGCTAATTTACTTTACAGTTTTTCATATGGTTTTTTGTTCAATGATCCGTTATAGAATTCCAATAATGCCGTATATGTATATATTTGCAGCATATACAATAATAAATCTATGGGAGAAATACGTAAAACAAAATGACTGATATACTTTTAATAATACCTCATTTCAGATACAAAAAAATGGATGCATCGGCACCTATATGTCCGCGTATAGGAATAATATCTATAGCTGCGGTACTTGAAAAAGAAGGTTTTACTGTTAAAGTTATAGATTTGCCGGCTTTAAACTTAAGCTGGGATGAACTTAAAGAAGAAATAATTAAAACATCGGCTTCAATTGTAGGTCTTACAGCTGTTACCGCTGAATATCCTTCTGCATTGGAAATATTGAAATTGGTTAAAGAAATTAATAAGAATACCGTTACTCTAGTCGGTGGACCTCACGTTTCAATAATGCCGGATACGGCAAATATTGATTTAATAGACTATGTTGTAATGGGTGAGGGTGAAATAACGGCTGTTGAGCTAACAAAATATATTCTTCAAAAAAAAGGAAAATTAGAAGAAATTAAAGGGATTGGTTACAAAAAAGACGGTAAAATAAACTTAACTGTACCAAGACCGCTTATTGAAGATCTCGATTCGCTTCCGTTTCCTGCGTATCATCTTTTACAAATTGATAAATATCGAAACTATGCAACTCTGGATGACGGCAGGAAATTTGCAACTATTGTTTCAAGCCGCGGATGCCCTTTTAAATGTATTTTCTGCAGCAGTTCAGCGGTATTCGGACACCGCTGGAGAACAATGAGTCCTGAAAGAATATTCAGTGACATAAAAATCCTTTACGAAAAATTCAATATCAGGCATTTATATTTCCACGATGATGAATTCACTATAAGTAAAGAAAGAATAATTAAACTTTGTAAATTATTAATTGAAAGTAAATTTGATTTAAAGTGGAGCTGCCTTGGACGTGTAAACGATATTGATGAAGAATTTGCAAAAAATATTTCCGAGGCCGGCTGCAGTGCAATATCCCTGGGGATTGAAACCGGCTATCCGGAAGGATTGAAACAAATCAAGAAAAATATTAATCTGGAACAAGTCACAAATGCGTTTAAACTATGCCGTAAATACAAAATATTTACAAGCGCTAATTTCATGATAGGATTTCCGTGGGAAAACAAAAAGGAAATTCTGAAAACAATAAAATTTGCAAGAACGCTTGTTCCCTACGCCGACATTTTCTATTTTCAGACTTTGATACCATACCCGGGTACGGAAGTCTATAAAGTAATGAAAGATGAAAATCTTATTATCAGCAACGACTGGAACGATTATGTAACACATTCCGTTACCGGAACCCTGCCTGTAATACGTACGAGATATCTAACCAACAAAGAATTAAAATCATTATATTATTATGCATTTCTATGGACATATCTAAACCCCGGTTATTTATTTAGAAAAATCTGGCGGATGAAAAATTTGATTCATCTTAAAAGAAATTTAGAAGCCGGTTATAATCTAATAAAAAATATAATAGACAATTATATTAAATAAGCCCCGTTAGAGATGAGTTAATATTGTTATAAATGATATTAAAATAAGAATGAGAAAATACAATAATAATTCTTATCAGTACTACACGGAAGCGTTACAAAATGCTTCCTATCTCGTACGGGGTAAGCCCCGTTAGAAAATGAAGCGTTATAATGATTTTAAAATGTAATATAATTAATAAGTAATTTTTACAACATTTTCGTACGGGGTGACTTCGATATGAACAAACCTAAAATATTTCATCTTATAACAAGTTTAAATATCGGCGGAACAGAACAATATTTACTTACTATCCTCACTAACCTTAAAGATAAATATGATTTTTCTGTTGGGTATCTTAAAGAAAACGGGGAAATAGGCAAAGAGATCGAAAATCTTAAAATACCGGTAAAAAAATTTAGTTTTTTTGAACTTATAAAATATCTTAAAGAAAACAAAATAAACATTATACATACACATCTTTACCGTGCAAATATTGTGGGACGTATCGCAGGCAAAATAGCCGGAACACCAACCATAATTTCAAGTCAAAGGAGTATTGACGGCTGGAAAAAGTTTTATCACGTATGGCTTGACACGATAACCTCAAAATCTTGTAATCTAATAATTGCTAATTCAGAATATGCTAAAAATATTTTAATTATTAGGGAAAATATTTCTGAAAACAAAATTAAAGTTGTTTATAATGGTATACCTACCGGTAATATTTCCGGAGTTCAACATCCGCCTTTCAACATAAATAATCCCATAATAGGTTATATTGGCCGCCTTCACAATGAAAAAGGGGTATATTTAATTCCTGAAATTGCAAAAATAGTAATTGAAAAAAATCCAAAAATTAAATTTTTTATTGTTGGCGATGGCCATGAAATGAACAGTTTAAAATTGAAAATTGAAAAATATAAATTAAATAATTCTGTTGAATTTCACGGATGGGATAGAATCTTAGGTAATATTTACCATAAAATTGATATTTTATTATTGCCGTCAGAAGAAGAATCTTTACCGCAAGCAGCGCTTGAAGCTATGTCTTTTGGTATACCGGTAATAGCATCTGATGTCGGAGGTGTCTCGGAACTCGTTGAAGATGAAAAAACCGGGCTTTTAATTAAAAATAGAGCTCCTGAAGAATTTGCAAATAAAATTATTTCATTAACTGAAAACAATTATATTTTTTCTTATTATTCGGGAAATTCGAAAGAAAAAGCACATAATTTTACAATTGAAATAATGATAAATTCTATAGATAATATATATCAAAGCTTTTTGAGTATGATCCCGATAAAATCGAGATAAAATCAATTGTTTTCACTTCTGCGAAAACAAGCTATTCAGAATATATAGGTAGCTGTCCCTATTAAAAAAATAAGAATTGGAGATGAATATGGATGGAGAGTCAAAAGATGTAAAGCAGGAAAAAATTGAGAAACTGAAAGGAGTATTACCTGAGATATTTACCGAGGGCAAAATTGACTTGCATCAGTTACATCTTACGCTCGGTGAAGTGGTTGTAACCGAAGGCGAAAGATATGTATTAAACTGGGCGGGCAAAACAGATGCCTTTAAGGTATTGCAGGAAACAACTACGGCAACGCTTGTGCCGGCGGAAAAAGAATCCATTGAATTTGACAAGACCGGAAACATTTTCATAGAAGGCGAAAACCTTGAGGTCTTGAAGGTTCTGCAAAAAGCGTATTACGGCAAAATAAAAATGATTTACATTGACCCGCCTTACAACACCGGTAACGACAGTTTTATCTATCCCGACAGATTTCAAGAATCAAAAGGCGAATATCTAAAACGTATTGGCGACAAAGACGAAGAAGGACTACTAACCAAAGAAGGACTTTTCAGAAAAAACAACAAAGAGAGCGGACACTTCCATAGTAATTGGCTTTCAATGATGTATCCGCGACTGTTTTTGGCACGGAATCTATTGCGTGAAGACGGCGTTATATTTGTTTCCATTGATGACAACGAAGTTCACAACCTGCGGTTATTGATGAACGAAATCTTTGGTGAAGAGAATTTTATTGATACTATTTGTTGGAAGAAAAAATATGGTGGTGGTGCAAAAGAAAAATATTTAGTTTCTGTTCATGAGTATATATTGGTTTATGCCAAAGTCAAGATTGATTTACCAGAAATATTGGTTGAATTTGAGGAAGAAAAAGCAAAACGTTTTTATAAATATAAAGATGAAAAATTTGAGAAACTTGGATATTACAGGACACATCCTTTAGAAGCTGTAAAGAGTTTTGATACAAGAGATAACTTAAAATTTTCTGTAATTGCACCAGATGGTACAAAAGTATATCCTAAAAGGCAATGGAGGTGGAGCAAAGAAAGATTTGAAGAAGCTTTATCAAAAGATGAAGTTATTTTTAATAAAAATAAAGATGGTGAGTGGGTGCTTTATTCAAAACAATATCTAAATGAAGAAAATGGAGAACAACGTAAGACTAAAGCTCAATCATTAATAGATGATATTTTTACTCAAGAAGGGACTAAGGAAGTTGTTGATATTTTTGGAGATGCTAAAATATTTTCTTTCCCCAAGCCAAATAGACTTGCTAAAAAACTTATTGAAATTGGTGGATTAAGTTGTAACGACTTAGTTCTTGACTTTTTTGCTGGTTCTGGGACTACTGCTCATGCAGTTTTGGATTTGAATAAAGGAGATGGTGGAAATCGTAAGTTTATATGTGTCCAGATGCCGGAAAAATGCGATGAGGACTCTGAAGCATTTAAGGCCGGTTACAAAACAATTGCTGAAATATGTAAAGAGCGTATCCGCCGAGTAATTATAAAGTTAAAGGATGTCATTGCGAACGATTCAAAACAGTCAAAATTGCATCTTAGCCGTCACCCTGAGAGTAACGAAGGGTCTCGTATTTTAAAAGCAGATTCTTCGTCTTCCTTCGACTCCGCTCAGGACGAGTCGCCTCAGAATGACCCCCAAGAGACGGGAGACCTCGGCTTCAAAGTATTCAAACTCCAACCGTCAAACTTCAAAATATGGCGAAGCGATATAAAAGAAGACGACCTACCGAAACAACTTGACGCATTTGAAAAACCGATAAAATCCGAATCACAAATAACAAATATGATGTGGGAAATACTTTTGAAATCAGGCTATGACCTCAATACAAAAATAGAAGAAAATAAAATAGACGATTGCGATGTATTTTCCGTCGCTGACAATGAGATAATCCTGGCACTCTCAAAAATAAGCGAAAAGGCGATAAAAGAGATAACAACACTGAAGCCAAAAAAGTTTATCTGCCTTGATTCGCTGTTTTCCGGCAACGACCAACTAAAAACCAACACCGCCCTTCAACTCAAAGACGCCGGCGTAGAATTTAAGACAATATAGGAGTATTATGACATTTGAAAATATTACTAGTGTATTAGTATTATTGGGACTGGGTGGATTATTAGGTAATTATTTTCGTATTTTGTGGGAACGGAAAAACTCCGCATTATTGCAGAAACAAGAGGTCAAAGAAACCCGCTATAAATGTATTATCATGCTTATGCTTTCTATGTTGGATTTCGAAAAAAATAAGTCAATGCTACACAAACACGGAAGAGAATACATTCAGAATATTAAAGATTTAAAAGACGAGATAATTATGGAATGGAATTACATGATACTTTTTGCTTCAGAAGAAGTCCTTATCTCAATGGGTAAATTTATTGATACTCCTTCCAACGAAAGTTATAGAAAAGTTGCTATAGCAATGAGAAAAGATCTATGGGGTAGTAGTTTGTCTATGAAATCCATTGATAAAATATAAAATTATGAAACTACATTTTGAATCAACAGAAAAGTTTTTAAGAATTAAAGGGTCACACCAATTAATTTTAGGTGAACAAAATATGACAAGAAATGAACTTATTAAGCGATTACAGGATATTGAATGGGAAGATTTTGAAGTAAAAGAGGCAAAATCCGAAGTTCCTAAAAATGTATGGGAAACCGTCGGCGCTTTTGCCAATACATCGGGCGGATGGGTAATACTTGGAGTAAAAATATCCGGGAAAAAATACACTGTTTTAGGGGTTGATAATCCGGAAAAGGTTGAGCAGGATTTTACAACAATATTGAGAGGACAGAAGTTTAACAGGAAATTAGAATTCAAATGCAAGAAATACAAAATTGACAATAAAACAGTATTGGGATTTTACATAGTGTCGGCATCTTCAAAAGACAAGCCGATTTACTTTAACAACCAGGCAAATACTTTTATCAGAACCGGAAGCGGCGACCAGAGAGCAACAAAAGAAGAAATTGACGCTATGTACAGAAATTCTTCTTTTGATAAAAAAGATGAAGAGAAAACAAAACTTAAAATTACTCATCTGGATACCTCAACTGTGCAGAGATATAGAAATCATCTCAAGAACATCAATCCGGAACACAGGTATAATCAGTTATCACCCACGGAGTTGATGGAAAAACTGAAAGTTGTTGTTGATGGCAAGGTTACTGTTGGAGGACTTTTGTTTTTTGGCAAAGAAGACAGTATAAGGAACTATATATCGGATTTCCGCATAGATTACCTTGAAGTAATGGGTACTTCATATGAAGATGCTCCGGAAAGGTATCAATACAGGTTGCCGGAAGAAAAAAACCTATACAGTTATTATTTTGCAATTTATGAAAGATTAATTAAAAAAATAGATATTCCTTTTAAACTGAAAGGCGCATTTCGCGATGAAAACCAACCACAGGTAATTGCTATTCGTGAAGCATTGGTTAATTTACTGATGCATACCGACTATTTCAGCAATGCTAAACCCAGAATAAGAGTGTTTGTTGATAGAATTGAGTTTTTTAACCCTGGCGCTTTACCGAAAGCGTTAAAATGTATTATAAAAGAAGATTTTTCTATGCCGAGAAACCCGACAATAGCAAAGATATTCAGGATAATAAATCTATCCGAAAATATCGGTTCTGGTTTTGATAAAATGATAAACGGCTGGAAATATTTTTATAAGATAGAACCTGAAATAACCGGCGATTTTGATTATTACAAGATAGTTTTTAGGTTTGGAGATGAAAAAAGAATTCCGGTAAAAGCAAAAACAGAGAAAACTGTGGAGAAAACTGTGGAGAAAGCTGTGGAGAAAACTGTGGAGAAAATATTAACCTTAATAAAAGATAATCCGGCAATTACACAGAAAGAACTTATGGCTAAAACCGGACTAACAAGAAGAGGGGTTGAGTGGAATATTAAAAAAATGAAAAAAGAAGGAGTTATCAAACGTAAAGGTCCCGATAAAGGCGGTCACTGGGAGATTAAGCCATAATTTAACAGACGAAATTGCAAATAAAGACAAAAAAATATTGGCTCATTTAAGAAATCTAAATGGGTTTTATCGTGACACTTAGAAGTAAGTTAGAAGTAAATTGATTTATGAAACTACCTTTTTGACCAGAACTAATAGCAACGGAGAAAAAAAATGACAAAACAAGAAATGATAGATAAACTACCCGAGTTACTTTTACTTCCACAAGAGACTGAGTGGGTTGAATTTAAACACAACAATTTTAAACCACAAGATATTGGTGAATACATATCTGCTTTATCAAACTCTGCATGTTTACATAAAAAAGATAATGGATATCTTGTATTCGGTATAGAAGATAGAACTAAAAAAGTACTCGGAACTAATTTTAAACCAGTAAATGAAAAAGTGGGTAATGAAGAGTTAGAAAATTGGTTGTGTCATTTAATAGAACCTAGAATAGATTTTAAAATTCACACTTTCATATATGAAGAAAAACCTATTGTAACATTTAGTATAGATGCGGCTCATGAGAGACCAGTAAAATTTAATGGAATTGCGTATATTCGTGTAGGAACTTATAAAAAAAATTGTCTGAACATCCCGAAAAAGAGCGAAAAATATGGGACAGGACCGCTTCTAATTCGTTTGAGCAGGGAATAACTTTAGAAAATATATCTCTTAAAAAGGTACTTGAGTTACTTGATTGGGAAAGCTATTTTGATCTTTTGAAACTGCCACAACCAACAAATGAATTTGGCATTATTGAAAAACTTAAAAATGAGAAAATTATTATTCAGAAACAGAACTTGTTCAATATAACTAATCTCGGTGGTATTCTTTTGGCAAGAAAATTAGAAGAGTTCGAAAAATTATCTAGAAAATCTATAAGAGTTATTCAATATAACGGAAGAATAGATTAAATACAATTAAGGAACAAGTGGGTAATAAAGGGTATGCATCTGGTTTCCAAGGTTTAGTAGCATATATAAATCAACAATTACCTACAAATGAAGTTATAGAAAAAGCATTAAGAAAAGTCGTTAAGATGTATCCTGAAATCGCGATAAGAGAATTAGTTGCTAATGCCTTGATTCATCAGGATTTTACCGAGCAAGGTACCGGGCCGACAGTTGAGATATTTCAGGATAGAATAGAAATTACGAATCCAGGAAAACCGTTAATTGAGCCATTAAGATTTATTGACCATCAACCGCAATCAAGAAATGAAAAGATTGCTCATTTTATGAGAAGAGCAAATATTTGTGAAGAAAGAGGGAGTGGTATTGACAAAGTAGTTCATTTGGCAGAGATTTTTCAATTACCTGCTCCAAATTTTATTCAAGAGAATAATTTTTTAAAAGCAATAATGTATACACATAAAACGTTAACACAAATGGACAGAAATGATAAGATAAGAGCTACTTATCAACATTGTTGTTTAAAATATGTTTCAAATGAAAATATGACAAATCAGTCATTAAGAGAAAGGTTTAAAATAGAACCCAAGAATTATTCTACTGTATCAAGAATAATTGCGGATACTATACAGGAAAAATTAATTAAAGAATACGACTTAACAAATAAATCACGAAAATATGCAAAATATGTGCCTATTTGGGCATAAATCTTATGTGATGGTCATGTGATAGTATGGTTTTTTGCTCTCTTTAGATTAATAAAACCATTACTTGTGCACTTGCCGGCAAATATCTTATGTGATGGTCATGTGATGGCTACGTGATGGTAGTATAGCGATAAAAAACACTTAAAATTGATTATTCTCTCTATTTGGAATGTCTTATAGTTTACCTTTACGACCGATACAAATAAATAATAAGATTGAGAATTTTATGATAAAGAAAAAATCTGAAAATATTGCGGGTTTACAATTGACAGATGCCATTGTCACTCCTATTGGAAGAAGATATTTAAATAAGATTAATTATTATATTAATTACAATATAATAAAAAGTAAATTTAGAAAAATTATATGTGGTAAGTATAAAGGGTATGGATTGGTGATACTGCCGAGTAAATAAAAGTGGGTAACCCCCGCTACGCAGTGATTACCCTAACATCTATTATAAGTATAACATAAAGTAGTATTTTGTCAAGTGAAAAACGAAGCAATAGAATTTTTATGAAACTACATTCCTGCCTACTCTTCATCCTTCGCTAAAGCTACGGTTGACAAGAAAGCTACGGCAGGCAGGTTGACCCAAAAGATGTAGGATATTTAAAATATGAGATTGAAATTTGATTCTAACCAGCAGTTCCAGATAGATGCGATAAAATCCATAGTTGATATTTTTGAGGGGCAACCTTTGAGCAAGGGCGACTATGAGTTTTCGCTTTTGCAGGGCTCCGGCAGTTTGCAATTCAACGAGAATGGTGTCGGCAATAATCTTATACTTTCCGAAGAGCAGATATTGGAAAACTTGAACACTATTCAGAAGAAAAATGAAATCCCAAATTCTGCATCGCTTGCCGGACTGAATTTTTCAGTAGAAATGGAAACAGGAACAGGCAAGACCTATGTTTATCTGCGTACTATTTACGAATTGAACAAGAAATACGGTTTCAAAAAGTTTATTATAGTCGTTCCCAGTGTTGCAATCCGCGAAGGCGTGTTAAAAAATCTTGAAATTACTTTTGAGCATTTCCAAAATCTTTATGACAAAACACCGACAACGTATCAGGTTTATGATTCTTCCAAAGTTTCCAATTTGCGAGGTTTTGCCTTAAGTAATGCAATTCAGATACTGGTAATAAATATTGATTCATTTGCCAAGGATATAAATGTTATTAATAAAGAAAACGATAAGCTTACCGGTAAAAAACCGATAGAATTTATCCAATCAACAAGACCGATTGTTATTGTTGACGAGCCGCAGAATATGGAAACAGAAATAAGAAAAACAGCAATTACCAAGCTTAATCCGCTATGTACTTTGAGGTATTCCGCGACACATACGAATCCGTATAATCTTGTTTACCAATTGAACCCTGTAAAGGCGTATGATATGGGACTTGTCAAGCAGATAGAGGTTGATTCTGTGTTTGCAGAAAATGATTTTAACCGTGCATTTATTCAACTTGAAAACCTAAAGTCAACAAAAACAAAAACCAGCGTAAAATTGAAAATTGACGTCAATACCGAAAGAGGTGTTGTAAGAAAATCAATTTCCGCGAAAGTAGGCAATGACCTTTTTGAACTGTCAAATAAATCGGACAGGTATAAAGACGGATTTATTCTTAACAATATTGATGTCGGAGAGGGATATATTGAACTTTCAAACGGCGACAGGATAAATAAAGGTGAAACAAGAGGCGGTTTGCAGGATGACATAATGAAGGTTCAAATACGTAAGACCGTTGAGGAGCATTTCAATAAGGAAAAAAACCTTAAAGAAAAAGGGATAAAAGTTTTAACGCTGTTTTTCATTGACAGGGTTGCAAATTACAGACATTATGACGAATCCGGAAATGCAGTGAAAGGCAAATTTGCAGAGTGGTTTGAACAGATATATGCTGAATTTTTTTCAAAGCCCGCATATAAAGGAGTTATACCTTTCAAAGCTGAACAGGTTCATAACGGTTATTTCGCACAGGATAAAAAAGGTATTTTGAAGGATTCATCAGAAAAACGCGAAACTCAGGCGGACGACGATACTTACCAGTTAATTATGAAGGACAAGGAAAAGCTTTTAGATATAAATAATCCATTGAGATTTATTTTCAGCCATTCAGCATTAAGAGAGGGTTGGGATAATCCGAATGTTTTTCAAATATGTACCTTAAGAGAAATAAGCACAGAAAGGGAAAGGAGGCAGACCATCGGCAGGGGTTTACGACTTTCGGTGAATCAGACAGGGGACAGGGTGTTTGACAAGAACATAAACAAATTAACGGTTATAGCAAATGAGAGTTACGAAGAATTTGCCGGTAAATTGCAAAAAGAAATTGAGGACGATTGCGGTGTTGAGTTTACCGGTAGAATAAAAGACAAAAATAAAAAGGTAAAAGTTAAACTGAAAAAGAACTTTTCACTGGACCCAAATTTCATAGAGTTATGGAATAAAATAAAATACAAGACGACATACAGGGTAAATTATGATTCGGAAGAATTGATAAAAACCGCATCAAGAGCCATAAAGAATATGCCTGAGGTAAGAAAACCGGTTATTAAATCGGTAAAGACGGGTTTAGATATGGTTAAGGAAGGAATTACCGGACATCAACTCGGAGTCGGAATTTACAAAGCGGATAATATGATAAGCGGAATACCCGATATACTGGGTTACATACAGGGCAAGACAGAGCTGACGCGTTCAACAATTTTAAGGATATTGAAAGAATCCGAGCGGTTGCAAGATGTATTTAAAAACCCGCAATTGTTTTTGGATATGGTTGTTGTAGAGATAAAAAATGTTTTGAACGATTTTATGGTTAACGGAATAAAATATGAGAAAATCTGGGGACAGGACTACACAATGATGCTTTTCGAGGAAAGTGAAATAGAAACATACATTGAGAATCTTTACAAGGTAACTAAACAGGAAAAAACATTGGCGAATTATATAGAAATAAGTTCAATGTCTGAAATAGAACTGCAGTTTGCTAAGGATTGCGAATCGAATGAAAACGTAGGATTCTATTTTAAGCTACCACATTGGTTTTTGATAAAAACACCTATTGGTAATTATAATCCGGATTGGGCGCTGGTATTTAAAAATGAGAAAAAATTATATTTTGTTGCGGAGACAAAAGGTAAACTTGATACATTGAGTTTACGAGGTTCCGAGCAATTGAAAATACAATGCGGAAAATCCCACTTCAAAGAATTCGAGGATGTAGAATACAAGGTAGTTACAAAATTAGAAGAATTGATTTGATGTAGATGATAATGGGGACACTATCTATGGACTTATACCTATGGTTTTTCGCGAAGGCGGACTAAAACAATGATTTGGCTTATTATTTTAATTTCTGCAATAGTACGTATCTGGGGGATAAATTTCGCTTTTCCGTTAAGATACGGGCATATTGACGAATCTGTGGTAATTTTTTATACAACAAGATTTTTTACAGGTAATTTTAACCCAAATCCTTTTTTTGATTATCCGACATTATATTTATATCTGCTATATTTTTGTTTTTTTATTTTTTTTGTTATAGGTTTAACCTTCGGAAAATTCAACTCGTTAGACAGCTTTATTTCATTTAATATCTCAAATCCTGTTCCATTCATATTAATAGGCCGGATATTAACCGTTATCTTTTCTATAGCAACAATATATTTAGTATACATATTTGCAAAAAAGCTTTTTGACAAAAAAACCGGACTATTATCTGCATTATTTTTATCTCTAAGCTGGCAACATATCCTGAATTCACATTATGCAACAACCGATATCGCAGCCGCTTTTTTTACACTTTTAATGGTGTACTTTGTCTGGGACATGTATTCAAAAAAAGACTTGAAATCATATATTCTTTCAGGACTTTTCTGCGGACTCTCAATTGCAACAAAATATTATGGCGGAATCATTTTTTTGGCGATAATAATTTTTGGCTGTAAAAACCCGAAATATTTGTTAATATCATTTTTAGCAATGATTTTTGGGTTTTTTATCGGCTGTCCATATGCCTTTATAGATTTTTCGCATTTTTCCGCAAGATTCTTCGACAGATTTAACTTGATCGTGGGATGGGGAAAACAAACAAATTTTATATTAACTAATCTGCTTTATCTTAAAACATTTATCAATGGTTTAGGTTATTTCTTAATAATTGCTGTTTTCATAGGATTAATATTTTTAATAATCAAAATAAATAAACAAAAAACATTCTTATTAATTATAAGTTTAATTCTTCTTTTGTTTTTTGCAACATGGAAAAATCCTGCAGGAAGATACTCTCTTGCACTTTACCCTTTTTTTGCTATAATATCCGCATTAGCAATAAATAACATTAAAAATAGATATATTGTAATTGCTGTTTTATCTGTCTTTTTTATTACAACTTTACCTAAAATCGTTAAAACGGATGTTCTGCTGTCTCAAAAAGATACCAGGATAATTGCGCGGGAATGGGTATTAAAAAATATTCCCATTAATTCCAGGATTTTAAGAGGGCCTTTTTGTCCGGAGTTTCCAAATGATAATTATATAGTAAAAATAGATTGGTACGACGAAACAAAACAGAAAGATTTTAGCGATATACGAAAGAACTTTGATTATGTAATAACAAGCTCTTTGCATAGCGATCCCGAATCTTTTTCCGATTATTTAAATAGAAATGGAAAAGTCGTATATGAAATTTCAAAAGATTCAATCGGTGAGTTCCAAAACCCAACAATAAAAATATATAAACTGTAGAAAAAACGATTTAGACTGATAAAAGAAACTGATGAAGACAGATTGATAACGACAATAGTTTATCGTCAACGATTAGTAACGTGCATCTTGATTGCTGTGTACTGTATACTGTATTCTGTATTCTGTATCCTGTAATTTAATATGATTAACAACAAAAAAATTGTAGCCGTATTACCTGCTTATAACGCGGAAAAAACGTTAAAGAAAACATATCTTGATATTCCTAAAGATGTTGTCGATGAAATAATTCTTGTTGACGACGCTTCAATAGATAAAACAGCAGAAATTGCTAAATCGCTTAATATTAAAACAATTGTTCATGAAAAAAATATGGGGTACGGGGCAAATCAAAAAACTTGCTATAGAGAAGCTTTACAAAGCGGTGCTGACATTATTGTTATGATCCATCCGGATTACCAATATGACGCACGTTTGACACCATTCATTGCGGGAATTATTGCAGATGATATCTGTGATGTTGTTTTAGGGAACCGAATCAGAACAAGATGGGAAGCGATATCCGGCGGGATGCCTCTTTATAAATATATTTCAAATAGACTGCTTACGATTTTTGAGAATTTTCTGCTTGGACAAAACCTTGGAGAATTTCATTCAGGATTCAGAGCTTATTCAAGAAAAACTTTGGAAACGATACGATGGGAAGAAAATTCAAATGATTTCGTTTTTGACCAGCAATTCTTAATACAAGCCGTATCCTGCCATCTTAAAATCGGCGATATACCAGTGCCTGCAAAATATTTTGCCGAAGCATCATCAATAAATTTTTTCAGAAGCTGCACATATGGACTTTCTGCTATTTTTTTCATATTTAAATTTTTACTTCATAAATCCGGATTATATCACCAGAATATTTTTACTAAAAAATAAATGAAAAAAATACTTACATTTTTTGGTATTCTTTGGATTCTAATAATTACCGCATCTTACTTTATAACTTATCCCTTGCCTTATTTTACCAGGCATTTAATTGAAATATCTCTTCTCTGTATAATAACATTTTTATCTTTTCAAATCGGATATTTTTTACTCAAAAAATTTAATTTTAATTTTAACGTTTTTCTGGAAATAGCCGCATCAATAGGAATTGGTCTTGCCTTTTTTTCATTAATAACATTCTTTCTAGGCATTTTTGGGATTCTTTATAAACCTGTTTTTTATATTTTATTATCAATATTGCTTGTTTTATCACTTATAAATTTTAGGCACAAAATAAATCTAAAAATGCCTAAATTAGACCTGTGGGGATTTTTATATATTTTCACTATTTTAATATTTATAATTTCAGCTTTTATCGGCGCAATGGCACCGCCGACATTTTACGATTCATTAGTGTATCATTTATCAATTCCTTCACAATATATTAAAAATCACAAGATATTTTATATTGATTACAATCTTTATGCTAATTTTCCTCAAAATATTGAGATGCTCTATACAATGGCATTAATTCTATATAACGATATTTTAGCTAATCTGTTACATTTCATATATTTTCCTTTAACATTACTGCTGATGTACGGTTTCTTTTGGGGTAAATCTGAAAAAAATATCCCTTTATTATCAATTTTAACCTTAGTTACAACGCCGGCGATCGTATTGCTTGCTTACGGAACATATATTGATTTAGGATTAACATTTTATTTATTTTTAAGTTTTGTTTTACTAATAGAATGGATAAACACAAATAATAATAAATTGCTCATTTTAACCGGACTGCTATGCGGTTTTTCAATAGGAATTAAATACACCGCAGTAATATCCGTATTTATTTTTTCTTTAATAGTTCTATATACTTGTTTGAAAGAAAAGCGGAATATTATAAAACCGGTATTACTATTTCTTTCTTCAATAATATTGGTAATTTCTCCATGGCTTATAAAAAACTATATTTTCACAAATAATCCGATTTTTCCTTTCTATATTTTTAGCGAAACACCGTTATACATAAAAAAATATTTGACTCATGTTTCAAGTCATGGTACTTACGGTTTTTTATCTTTTGTTTGTCTGCCATGGGATTTGACTATGGAAGGGACTAAATTTGGTGGCGGATTTGATTTTGTAGGACCACTATTTCTTATTTTCTTACCTGTTCTGTTATTTATAAAAAATACTGATAAGATAATGAAAATTTGCATGTTTTATCTAATTACATTTTTTCTCTTATGGTCATTAACAGCAAGAGTCCTTAGATTTTTAATACCTATATTTCCAATAGCTGCTATCGTTTTTTCAGTTTGTATATTTGAAGTTATACATTATGAAAATTTGTTTAAAAATATTGCAAAAATTATTTTAATTGCTATAATAATTTCTAACTTCTTTATTTTAATGTATATTCAAAACATTATTTCGTCGTCATTGTATTTGTTCGGCAATATGTCAAGAGATAAATATTTATCAGAATTTATCAATCCGAATAATCCTTATCCGTCGATAAAATACATGAATGATAAATTGAACACTGATTCAAAAACTTTGTTTATAGGAGAAGCGAGAAATTATTTAACAAAATTCAACACAGTTGCTCCAAGTCCGTTTGACCCTGACATTTTTACTGAACTGGCAAATAAATCAAATACTGCAGAAGAACTATACTTAAATTTAAAAAAATACAATTTTACCAACATATTATGGAACTATCCGGAATATAAGAGATTAGAAGGCGGGTATAGACCGAATGATTTTACGGATAAATCTATTCAAATTATAAATAAATTTAAAGAAAAATATTTAAGTTTATTAAACAAAAATGGAGATATTTACGTATTTGAGTTAAAAAAATGATTATTATTATTATCACTTTATTTCTTATAGCTATAGTGAGTTATATATTAGTTAAATTCAATAAGAAGAAAATTGAGATTAGAAAACATGAATTAATTGAAAAAATGATTGATAATTGGCAAATTCCTAATCATCATAACATTGGTGATTATGAAGCAGTCGTTAATAATATAACAAGCAAATCAAAGAAAATTATTGGATTTTTTTTGTTGTCCGAATTTTATTTTCAAAAATCTGATAAAACTGACCTGGAACTAAAAAAATTAAAGGATATTTATACAGAAATTATCCAAAAGCATGTAGACTTTGAGAAAATGGATGACATATTATTTAAATATGGTAATATGCTCTTTTTTGACTATTTTGATTTTATAGAATCAGTAAAATTTTATGAAAAACTTATCACTGAATTTTCTAACAGCAAATGGCTGAAGGTCGCGTCAGCGAGGCTTAAATTAATAAAATCGGCTTATCCTAACGAGGAACCTGCATTAAAAAAATATGCTTTAGCCGAAAAATATTTTGAAATCCAAAATTTTGATAAAACAATTGAGTATCTAAAATCAATTTTATTAATGCATCCTAACACAAAACTTGCAGGAACTGCGTGTTATTTCCTGGGTGATATTTTCTTTTTCAAAAAGTCAGATTATAATACAGCCCTTACTTATTATTCTCAACTTGTTGAAAGAGCTCCAAGCCATAGGTATTCAGGTAATGCACAATTTAAAATTGGTGAAACCTATAAAAAACTTAATAAAATTAATGAAGCTGTTATTGCATATAAAAGTTTTTTAGAAAATTACAATGACTACCAATATACTGATTATGCACAATATTATATCGCTCAATGTTATGAAGAGCAAAAGGACTGGCATCTTGCAATACGGACATATAAACTGCTTATCTCAAACTATTCTGATAGTATCTGGACTGGCATCGCATTTAGTAAAATCAAAAATCTTGAAAAACTAATAAAATGATTCGGTATCTTTACTCTTTTCTAATTTCTTTTTTCATTTCTTTTTTAATTACTCCTTTATTAATAAATATTGCACATAAATACAATATTTTTGATAAACCGCACACGCCGGTAAAAACTCATAAAATAGCGACTCCATACCTTGGCGGATTTGCAATTTGGCTTGGATTTTTAATTGCATTATTGATAACACGGTATACTACCAGTTTTCCGACCGGAACTCTCAGATCATTAAGAGGAATTCTTCTGGGAGCTACTTTTATTGTAGTTATCGGATTTATTGATGATATTAAAACAATCGGTTTTAAAGCTAAGTTTTTGTGGCAAATAGTTGTAGCTATAATACTTATAAATTTCGATATTAAGATAAAATTCATTAAACCTGAATATATTGCAGATATATTAACTATTATTTGGGTAGTTGGTATTATTAATGCAATTAATATTGTTGATATTATGAACGGCCTTGCATCAGGAATATCTTTTATTGCTGCATTGGCGTTTCTTTTTATTGCATTTCCTACAGAAGAAATATATGTCAATTTTGCTGCTGCTGCTCTTGCAGGCGGAATTATTGGTTTTGTTAAATATAATTTTCCCAAAGCAAAAATATTTATGGGAGATACCGGAAGCATGTTTTTAGGTTTTACACTTGCTGCTTTATCATTGGGAACTTCATACACAAAAATTAATAATGCTGCTATTTATTCGCCAATACTGATTCTTGGCATACCGATATTTGACACTTTATATGTTATGTATCTTAGAATTAGAAGCGGAAAATCACCATTTCTGGGAAGTAAAGACCATTTTGCACTCAGGCTTGAAAAGTTTGGTTTGACAAGAACAAATGTAGTAATTTTAATTTGGATTATTTCTGCTTTTTTAAGTTTTTCAGCCTTTTTAATAACGCGGGTTTCTTTACTTGTGGCAATAATAATTTATGCTACAATTATTGGTTTATCAATTGCAGGCGGATGGAAACTTTCCAAAATAAAAATGGAGTAGAACAATAGGTAACTTTTTTTATTAAAATAAAATCTTTCATTGTGTATTATTAATTATATTTACACCGCGGGGTATAACCCCTGCACCCCTGTTAAACTTTTCTTTGGGTGCACAAAGAAAAGTTAGAAAAGAAATGCACCCCGATGGCTATTTCGCTCGTAATTTTTCGAGCGTCCCTGCCTGCCGGCAGGCAGGTGCGGAACTTGCCCTTCGGCTTCGCCAGGATGGGCTTCGGACAGTCCTCGCCGACTACCCCGAAAAATTATTCACTCATTGACAGCCATAAGGGGACCAAAAAAACAAGGTAAAATTACAAATAATATGAAAACTGATACTATAATAATCGGCGGAGGGATAGCAGGTCTATCTACTGCATATCATTTGAAAAATAAAGATTTTTTACTATTAGAAAAAGAATCTGAAGTCGGCGGAATATGCCGGTCGATAAAAACCGATAATGGTTTTTATTATGATTATACAGGTCATCTTCTCCATATAAAAACCGATTATGCAAAAAGCTTAATAAAAAAATTGCTTAAAAATAACCTAAAATTGATATCCAGAAATTCCAGCATATATTCAAATAACACACTTACCAGATATCCTTTCCAGGCAAATTTATACGGGCTTCCAAAAAATATTATTGAAGAATGCATAAAAGGACTCGTAGAATTAAAATTAAAAAATTTTCGTAGTTCACCTTTAAATCCCCATTTATCTTTTTATGATTTTTGTCTGAATACTTTTGGAACTGGAATCTCAAAATATTTTATGATTCCATATAATGAAAAACTTTGGCAAACAAATTTAAAAAAACTTACAACAGAGTGGATGGGAAATTATATACCTAAACCATCTTTAACTGAAGTTATTGCCGGCGCAACTACTGACAATAAAAAAAACATCGGGTACAATGCAACTTTTTATTATCCACAAAAAGGCGGAATTCAATCACTAATTGATGCAATTGAAAACGAAATACCAAAAACAAAGATTAAAACTAATTGTAATATTATTTCAATAGATATTTCAAAGAATATAGTTAAAACTAATTATGGAGAAATTCAATACAAAAAAATAGTTTCTACTATACCTCTTCCTGAATTGGTCAAATTAATCAAAAAACCGGCATCTAATGTTCTTAATGCATCAAGAAAACTTAAATGGACATCTGTTTTAAATATAAATATCGGGGTTCAAAGAGAAAATATTTCAGATAAACACTGGATTTATTTTCCGGAAAAAAAGTTTTCTTTTTACAGAGTCGGATTTTATCATAACTTCTCGAAGCTCCTTTGTCCTCCGAGAACATCTTCTATGTATATAGAAATTTCCAACCTGCCAATCGGCCAGGTAAATTCGCAAAATATTTACAAAAAGGTTGTAAATGATTTAAAAATTGCGAAAATACTTAAACCCAGCGATAAAATAATATCAAAATTAATATTACATATTCCATATGCTTATGTAATTTATAATAAAGAGAGAAACTTTGCACTTCAGACAATACAAAGTTTCTTAAGAAAAAATGATATATTTACCATTGGAAGATATAGTAAATGGAATTATTCAACAATGGAAGAAGCAATTCTTGAAGGCAGGGAAATTGTAAAATGCCTAAATTAAAAGTTGCCCACATAATAACACTTCTTGAACTTGGAGGTGCACAGGAAAATACACTCTATACCTGCGAACATCTGGATTCAAATAAGTTTGATGTGCTATTGATATGCGGAAAAGGCGGCATATTAGATGAAAAAACAAAAAACATTAATACATATTTTGTCAAAGCACTTATAAGAGAAATTAATCCAATTAGTGATTTAACTGCATTTATAAATATATATAAAATTCTAAAAAAAGAAAAACCTGATATTATTCATACACATTCTTCCAAGGCAGGCATTATCGGAAGATGGGCGGCATATTTCGCAAAAGTTCCTAAAAAAATACATACATTCCATGGCTTTGGTTTCCATGATTTTCAAAATTTTTTAGTTAAAAATATCTATATCCTTACCGAACGTATAACAGCAAATATTACAGATCACTTTATTGCCGTATCCTATGAAAATATTGCTAAGGGATTGAAAAATAAAATCGGCTCTGAAGAAAAATATTCAATGATAAGAAGCGGAATAAAACTACAAAGTTACCACCTGCAAATTGATATTAAAAAGAAAAAACAGGAATTGGGAATTACAGATGAAAAAGTAGTGGGTATGGTAGCATGCTTTAAACCGCAAAAAGCTCCGCTTGATTTTATCAAAACGGCAGAGTTGGTTTGTAAGGAAAATCCAAATACGAAATTTGTTTTAGTAGGCGACGGAGTCCTACGTAATAAGATAGAAACATTAATTCTGAAATTAAAACTAAATAAAAATATTATATTGACCGGTTGGAGAAATGATGTAAACGAAATAATAAAAACATTTGATGTCTTTGTTTTAACTTCACTTTTCGAAGGACTGCCCAGAGTAATAGTTGAAGCTATGGCTACAGGCATACCGGTTGTTGCAACTTACATTGATGGTACAAAAGAAATAGTCCATGAGGGACTTACCGGATTTGTTACCTATCCACACGAAATAGAAAAAATGGCAGAAAGAATTGCAAGATTACTGAATAATAATGAATTATGCAAGAAATTTGCACAGGAAGCAAAAAAAAGAATAGAAGAATTTGATATTGATTTAATGGTTGCTCAGCAAGAAAAACTTTACACCTCATTCCTGAACAAAATACAAAACTAAGCTGTTTATATTAAAATCTCCTTGATTTAAAATACTCTATTTTGTATAATCTTTCTTTATGAATTATAAAATTACACTCATACCAGGTGACGGAACAGGCCCCGAAATTGCAGAATCTACCAGGCGAGTTTTAGATGCAACCGGCGTAAAAATCGATTGGGAAATAGCTGAAGCAGGTTGTGATGTTCTTGAAAAATATGGGACACCACTTCCTGAAGATGTCCTTAAATCCATACGAAGAAATAAAGTTGCGATAAAAGGACCGATTACTACTCCTATCGGCAGCGGTTTCCGTTCGGTAAATGTAGCTCTTAGAAAAGAATTGGATTTGTATACTTGCCTCAGGCCTTGCAAAACATACAAAGGCGTAAAATCAAAATATGAAAATATAGATCTTGTAATCGTAAGAGAAAACACTGAAGATTTATATGCTGGTGTAGAATTTGAAGCAGGATCTGAAGAATCAAAAAAAATAATTGAATTATCTAAAAATAAAATAAGAATTGATTCAGCTATAAGCATTAAACCAATATCAAAATTTGCTTCTGAAAGAATCGTAAGATTTGCATTTGAATATGCAATAAAACATAAAAGGAAAAAAGTTACCGCAATTACTAAAGCAAATATAATGAAATTTACCGACGGTTTGTTTTTTACTGTTGCAAGAGAAGTAGCGAAGAAATACTCAGGAATAGAATATGAAGAAAGATTGATAGATAATATGTGCATGCAGCTTGTTCAGAAACCTGAACTTTATGATGTTCTTGTTTTACCTAACTTGTACGGTGATATAATTTCAGATTTGTGTGCCGGGCTAATTGGCGGTCTGGGAATCGCACCTGGAGCTAATATCGGTAATGATATAGCTCTTTTTGAACCGGTACACGGCTCTGCACCAAAATATAAAGGTATGAATAAAGTAAATCCGACTGCAATGATATTATCCGGTGTACTGATGCTTGAATATCTTGGTGAGAAAGCCGCCGCCAAAAAATTGGAAAGAGTTGTTTCTGAAGTAATATCAGAAAAAAAAGTTGTCACATATGATTTAGGGGGAACAGCAAAAACAAGCGAGATGGCTGATGAAATAATAAAAAAATTGGGGGATTAAAATCTTTATGGAAAAAACACTCATCATTATTAAGCCGGATGGTGTATGTAAGAGGTTAATCGGAAAAATCATTGATAGATTTGAATCAGCAAATTTTAGAGTTGTAGGAATGAAAATGATAAAACTTACAAAAGAGATATATAATGATTTTTATTCAATCCATAAAGGAAAATTTTTTTTTGAACCATACAGGGAATTTATGACTTCTGCGCCTATCGTTTTATGTGTGCTTGAAGGAGAAAATATAATACAAGAAGTAAGAAAAATAATCGGGAATACAGATTCCAAAAAAGCAGAGAAAGGTACCTTGAGAAATTTATTCGGACTAAATGATAGAAGAAATATAATACATGCATCGGATTCACCGGATACTGCAAAATTTGAAATAAATTACTTTTTCAAAGAAAATGATATGTTAGAATATTGTAGCGACGATTGGATGGAAAAGAATAATGAAAATTCTTGTTTTAAATAGCGGTTCATCTTCCGTAAAATATGAATTATTCGATATACAATCTGAGATCGGATTAGCCGAAGGCCAGATTGAAGCTATCGGCACCGATACAACTTTTCTCTCTCATTCACAAGGCGAAAAAAAAACAAAAATACCGATTGTTGCAAAAGATCACACTACAGCAATCAATGAAGTACTCAAAATATTAACTTCTTCTGAAAACGGTATAATAAAAAACAAAAATGAAATTACCGCTGTGGGACACAGAATAGTTCATGGCGGTGAATTTTTTACGGAACCTGTAATTGTCACAGATGACGTTAAAAGAGATTTAGAAAAATGTTACGATATTGCACCACTTCATACTCCGCATCATGTAAAAGGAATATTGGCTATTGAAACACTCATTCCTAAAGTACCGCAAGTTCTTGTTTTTGATACGGCATTCCATAAAACAATTCCCGAGTATGCTTATTTATATGCTTTGCCTTATAAATATTATCAAAATTTTGGTATTAGAAAATATGGTTTTCACGGAATATCTAATCAATATATAGTAGAACGGCTTTCTCAGATTGTAAAAACACCTGCCGAAAAACTAAAAATAGTAAACTGCCATTTAGGTAACGGTTCAAGCATAACAGCTGTTAGATATGGAAAATCAATAGATACTTCCATGGGCTTTACACCTTTAGAAGGATTAATTATGGGGACAAGAAGCGGTGATATAGATCCGTCAATACCGATGCATTTAATGTCCAGGGAATCCTTAAAACCAAGTGATGTTCAAGCTATATTAAATAATCAGAGCGGGCTTCTGGGTATAGCGGGTATAAGTTCAGACATGCGTACTGTAATAAAAAAATGTGAAGAAGGACATGAAAAGGCAAAACTTGCGATCGATATGTTTTGTTACAGGGCAAAAAAATATGTTTCATCTTATATAGGAGTTTTGAACGGCTGCGATTATATTGTTTTCTCAGCCGGCATAGGTGAACGCTCGCCATTAATAAGGAAAAAGATATTATCTGAGCTTGAAAATTTTGGAATATTGATCGATGATGAAAAAAATTCAAAATGCATAAGCTGTGAAGAAGAAATATCGGATAAAAAATCAAAAATAAAGGTTTTAGTAATACCGACAAACGAAGCAATAGTAATAGCACGTCAAACAAAAAAACTTATTGACAGTTACGTTAAAAATAAGTAAAATTTACTTTCGTTTCATTATAATATCCGCCTGCGTTCAAACGGAACTGCGGCGAGATAAAACTCACCTTCGCAAAAGCTACGGTGAATTTTAGGAGAAAATATGGCAAATCCAAAAAGAAGGCATTCTACATCAAGACAGAATAAAAGAAGAGCAAACTGGAAATTAGAACCCACGAATATAAGTATCTGTCCGCAATGTAAATCTCCCAAACTGCCACACAAAGTATGTCCTAAATGCGGTTTTTACAATGGTATTTCCATTGTAAAAATTAAGGAAAAAAAACCGGAAGAAAAGAAAGGCCAATAAAATAAACATGAAAATAGTTGTAGATGCTATGGGCGGGGATAACGCCCCATCAGTTGTAATTGCCGGTGTAATTGAAGCTGCGGAATCTTTTAAAGAAGAGATTTTACTCGTTGGTAATGAATCAATAATAAAAGAAGAATTAAAAAAGTATAAAAACGCACAAAATTTGCCGATTCAGATAATACACTCGGAAGAAATAATCGGAATGGATGAATCTCCGGTAGATGCATTCAGAAAAAAACCAAATTCATCTATTGTTAAAGGAATTAAACTAGTAGCCGAAGGAAAAGCCGATGGATTTTTTTCTGCCGGAAATTCTGGGGCTGTGAATGCAGCCGCACTTATGACTCTTAAACGTTTGGAAGGGGTTTCCCGTCCTGGCCTTGCAATAGCTTTTCCAACACTAAAAAAGCCTTGTGTAATAATAGATGTAGGCGCTAATGTTGATTCAAAACCAAGAAATCTATTGCAATTTGCGGTAATGGGTTCGGTTTACTCAAGTGATTTACTAAAAATAGAAAAACCAAAAGTGGGACTTTTATCTATCGGAGAAGAATCAACAAAAGGCAATGAACTTACCATTGAAACATACAAACTCTTGGAAAAATCAGGATTGAATTTTATAGGAAATATTGAGGGACGGGATGTGGGTAAAGGCAATATTGATGTAATTGTCTGTGACGGTTTTGTGGGTAATGTAGTTCTGAAATTAAGCGAAGGTATCGCTGATTATTTAATTCAACTTATCAAAGACGAAATGAAAAAAAGCCCAATACTTATAATGACCGCAGCCCTTATTTTAAAAGGTATATTTAAAGATATAAAAAAGAAAATTGATTATGATGAATATGGCGGAGCACCTCTTCTGGGAGTTAACGGTGTTTGTATAATTGGTCACGGTTCATCTAATTCAAAAGCAATAAAAAACGGAATACGCGTTTGTATTGAATCAGTAAAAAACAATATAATTCAACATTTAACATCTGATATTTCAAAAGTAAATCATTTGACCCATGGAGGCAATGAAGATGGGAATTGAAATAATTGGGATAGGTTCATATCTGCCTGAAAAAATATTAACAAATGCCGATTTAGAAAAACTTGTTGAAACTTCTGACGAATGGATAACAACAAGAACTGGTATAAAAGAAAGGCGAATCGCAAGCGAAATCGAAGCTACATCAGATTTAGCAATTAAAGCCGCCGAAAAAGCAATTTCAAAAGCAAAAATTTCACCAGATGAAATCGACGCTATTATAGTAGCAACGGTTACTCCTGATATGTTTTTTCCGTCAACTTCCTGTTTAGTACAAAAAGGATTAAAAGCAAAAAATGCAGCTGCATTTGATATAAGTGCTGCTTGCTCAGGTTTTATCTATGCTTTATCTATTGCAAAAGATTCTATTAAATCCGGAACATTTAAAACTGTCCTTGTCATAGGCAGCGAGACGATGTCAAGGGTAACTGATTGGCAGGATAGAAATACTTGTGTACTTCTTGGTGATGCTGCAGGTGCAGTAATACTAAGAAAAACGGACTCTCCAAGCGATATATTATCCTCTTATTTGGGTGCCGATGGAAATTATTCAGACCTTCTTTACATGCCGGGCGGGGGTTCCCGTGAACCCGCTACGTATAAAACAATAGATGAACGTAAACACTTTCTGAAAATGGAAGGTAATAAACTATTTAAAATTGCAGTAAAAGCAATGGCTGATTCAGCACAAAAAGCAATTGCATTAGCCGGCTTAACATGTAATGATATAAATTTATTTATTCCTCATCAGGCAAATATTAGAATAATAGAAGCAGTAGCAAAACACTTGGATATATCAATGGAAAAAGTATTTTTAAATATTCATAAATATGGGAATACATCATCTGCAACAACACCTGTAGCCCTTGAAGAAGCGATAATTGAAGGAAAGGTTAAAAAAGGAGATATAGTTGTTTTAGTTGCATTCGGCGGCGGTTTAACATGGGGCTCAGTAGTTATCAAATTATAGTACACAGAATACAGTATACAGGATACAGTAAAAATGAAACAGATTGCTTTGGTTTTTCCGGGACAGGCTTCGCAATATATAGGAATGGGCAAAGAATTTTATGACAAATATTCTGAAACAAAAAGTATTTTTGATAAAGCAAATTATCTTCTTGGCTATGATATAAAAAAAGTTATTTTTGAAGGACCGCTTGATCTGCTAACACAGACAAAATATACTCAACCGGCAGTTTTTATAACATCCTTTGTTTGTTTTAAGGTTTTTATCTCTAAATTTAATATTAAAGATTATTCTTGTTTTTCGGCAGGACATTCTTTAGGTGAATACTCAGCACTGGTTGCATCGGAAGTTTTAACATTTGAAGACGGACTGCAACTTGTAAATAAGCGGGCTGAGTTTATACAAAATTCTTGTGAAAAAACAAAAGGAACCATGCTTGCTATTCTAGGAGCAGATAAAAATATTGTTGAAGAAATTTGTAAGGAAGCGAGCACAGCGAGCGGTGCAGGAGTTTGTGAAGCAGTTAATTTCAATGCACCCGGACAGATAGTAGTATCCGGTGAAATTCCTGCAATTGAAAAAGCAAAAGAAATTGCGAAAATAAAAAAACTAAAAGCTATTTCTCTTCCGGTTTCCGGAGCATTTCATTCTTCTTTAATGAAGGATGCTCAGGAAAAAATGTCGGAAGAAATTAAAAAATATATTTTTAAAACTCCTAAATTTCCGATAATTACAAATTGTGATGCTGAAATAATAACAGACACAAAACAAATTCAGGAAAAACTTATAAAGCAAGTGGCGTCGCCTGTTCTTTGGATTGATTCAATAAATAAAATAATATTAAATAATTGTTTAACTTTTATAGAATTTGGCCCTAAAAATGTTGTATCCGGAATGATCAAAAAAATATCTAGCACAGTAAAAACTTTCAATGTAGAAAATGAAACATCTTTAATTCAAACTTTGGAGGCGTTAAAAAATGTGTGAACAGAAACTAAAAGACAAAGTTGCTTTAATTACCGGCGGAGCACAAGGTATCGGCAGATCAATTGCCGAAAAACTTGCGGATGAAGGTGCAAAAATTGTAATCGTTGATGTCATGGAAGAAGCTGCTAAAAAAACTGCAGAAGAAATATCCAAAGAAAAAAATGTAGAATCTTTATCTCTTAAAATAGATGTTTCTTCATCTCAGGAAACTGAAGAAATGATTAAAAAAACAGTTGAAAAATTCGGAAAAATAGATATAATAATCAACAATGCAGGTATTACACGCGACAACCTTTTAGTAAGAATGTCAGACGACGAGTGGGACAAAGTAATCTCAATAAATCTAAAAGGTGTTTTTAATTGTTCAAAAGCTGCTGCAAAAGTAATGATGAAGCAGCGGACAGGAAAAATAGTTAACATCGCATCGGTTGTAGGATTAATGGGTAATGCAGGCCAGGTAAATTATTCCGCATCAAAAGGCGGAGTGATTGCTTTAACTAAAACTTTAGCCCGTGAGCTTGCATCAAGAAACATAAACGTGAATGCGGTTGCACCCGGATTTATTAAAACAGCTATGACAGACAAATTGTCCGACGAAGCTAAAAAGAAACTTACCGATATAATTCCGTTGAATCGATTAGGTGAACCGAGTGACGTAGCAAATGCGGTTAAATTTTTGTGTACTGATGAATCTTCTTATATAACCGGAGAAATAATTTCTATAAATGGCGGTATGTACATGTAAAAAAATAATTAAAAATGTAAAATGCAAAATTAAAAATTTATGTAAAAGACTTTAATAATGAACATCTTAATTTTTAACTTTTAACTTTTAATTTTTAATTGTATTTATTATTGGAGGTATCATATGGCAAGTGTAGACGTAGATGTGAAGGTTAAGGAAATAGTAGCAGAACAATTAGGCGTTGATGCGGCAAAAGTAGTTCCCACCGCTTCATTTATAAATGATTTAGGTGCTGATTCTTTAGATACAGTCGAGTTAGTCATGGCACTCGAAGAAACTTTCGGACTTGAAATTCCGGATGAAGAAGCATCAAAAATCACAACCGTAGGACAAGCCATAGATTACATAAAAGCGCACATTGGTCAATAAAACAAAATATTAAATCCATATTAATACAGAAACTTATTTGTTTAAGTTTTGGTTTTAGGATTTTTATTTCAACATTTTTCCGCCGGTTGGCGGATTCTTTGGGGAATTTATGCAAAAAAAAGTTGTTGTTACTGGTTTAGGAGTGATATCACCTATTGGCATAGGAAAAGAGCAATTTTTGAAGTCATTGTTAGAAGGGATATCCGGAGCAGCTCCAATTGCCAGTTTTGACACTACAAATTTTTCCGTTAAATTTGCTTGCGAAGTAAAAAACTTCAATCCAGAAGATTTTCTCGAAAAGAAAAAAATCAGAAGAATGGATCGATTTGTCAAATTTGCTGCCGCTGCTGCTAAAATGGCAGTGGAAGATTCTAAAATAGATTTCTCAAAAGAAAATCTTGAAAGATGCGGAGTTATTGTTGGAAGCGGTATCGGCGGGATGCAAACAATAGAAGACCAAACCAGAATCCTTCATGAAAAAGGACCAGGAAGACTCTCTCCATTTCTAATACCGATGCTGATTACAAATATGGCTCCCGGTGAAATAGCCATTATGTTTGGCCTGCGCGGACCTAATTATTCAGTATCATCTGCTTGTGCAACTTCTACGCATTGTATCGGTGATGCTCTTCGCTTAATGAGATATGGTGATATGGATGTGGCAATAGTAGGTGGTAGTGAAGCTGCGGTTACACCCTTAGGTTTTGGAGGTTTCTGCGCAATAAAAGCACTCTCAACCAGAAACGATGAACCTCAAAAAGCATCTCGCCCGTTTGATGCACAACGCAATGGTTTTGTTATGGGTGAAGGTTCCGGTATATTAGTATTTGAAACTGAAGAACATGCAAAAGCAAGGGGTGCTAAAATATACGGGGAAGTTGCAGGTTACGGAGCAACTGATGACGCTTTTCATATTACTGCACCTGAACCAAACGCAATTGCATCAGCCAAGGGCATTGAACTTGCAATTAAGGATGCAAACCTGCGGCCTGAAGATGTCGATTATGTTAACGCGCACGGAACATCAACAGAATTAAATGATAAAACTGAAACACTTGCAATAAAAAAAGTTTTTGGCGAACATGCAAAAAAGTTGGCAATATCATCCACAAAATCCATGTCGGGACATTTGCTTGGTGCAGCCGGTGCGGTAGAGCTTATTGCTACATTACTTTGCATGGAAAAAGGATTCATTCACCCAACAATAAATTATGAATTTCCTGATCCTGCATGTGATTTGGACTATGTTCCAAACAAAGCAAGACAACAACAGATAAAAATTGCTATCTCAAATTCCTTGGGTTTCGGCGGACATAACGCTACAATATTAGTAAAAAAATATGAATGAAGACATTGGCACTAAAGAACAATTACAAAAAAAAATAGGAATAAAATTTAATAATACCGATATTTTGGAAATTGCCTTAACTCATAAATCATATGCAATAGAAAACGACATCAAGGAATACAATGAAAGATTAGAATTCATAGGTGATTCTGTTTTGTCTTCCGCAACCGCCGTATATTTATACTCAAAATATCCCGGTTACAATGAAGGAAAACTCTCTAAAATAAAATCTGCCGCAGTAAGCAAAACTACTCTTTATGCTGTTGCCAAAAAATTAGGACTTGGAAACTATATAAAAATTTCTAATAGCGAAGAAGCAACAGGCGGCAGGGAGAAAGAATCGATATTAGCAAACACTGTAGAAGCTATTATCGGAGCTATTTTTCTTGATTCCGGATACGATGTGGCTGAGAAATTTATTCATAATATACTTACAAAACAAAAAATAAATACTTCAGATTATAAATCAGAACTTCAGGAAAGTATACAATCAAAATATAAAATGACGCCTACTTACAAAGTATTGGAAGAAACAGGACCCGACCACGAAAAAATATTTTTAATTGCAGTTACAATCGGCAAAAAACAGCTCGGATGCGGAAGCGGAAAATCAAAAAAAGAAGCGGAACAAGATGCGGCAAAAAACGCTATAAAAAAACTAAGATGACCCTAAAGGTCATCTTAACCCGCCATAACTCCGAAGGTGTTGGCGGATAAAACCTTATGCCCGCCACTGAGGCTTTGGCGAGGCCTTCGACCCACCATGGTGGGTCTTGGGAGGAATAATGGACTATTGTTTAACTGATGAACAAAAGATGATTGTTGAATTAGCAAGAAAGGTAGCACAGGAAAAAATTAAACCGGTAAGGCAGGAATACGATGAATCAGGAGAATTCCCGTGGGATATAGTTAAAGAGCTTTCTCAGGCAGATTTGATGGGACTCTACATAGCCCAGGAATACGGCGGATTTGGCGGCGGTGTAATGGAATTATGCCTTGCAGTTGAAGAACTCTGTAAAGTTGACGGCGGTATTTCACTTGCACTTGCAGCAACCGCACTTGGTACATTTCCTATAATTCTATTTGGTACAGACGAACAAAAAAAGAAATATCTGCCAAGGATAGCAAAAGGTGAAGCACTTGCGGCATTTGGTTTAACAGAACCGGAATCCGGAAGTGATGCAGGGGCCACAAAAACAACAGCAAAAAAAGAAGGCGATTATTATATATTAAACGGCACTAAATGCTTTATAACAAACGGCGGAATGGCTGAAATATATTCAGTAATTGCAATGACGGATAAAGCAAGAGGTTCCCGCGGTGCATCAGCCTTTATCGTAGAGAAAGGCACTCCGGGATTTACGTTCGGCAAAAAAGAAAACAAAATGGGAATCCGTGCATCGGCAACCTGCGAATTAATATTCCAGGACTGCAAAGTTCCTAAAGCAAACCTTTTAGGTAAAGAAGGTGCCGGTTTTATAGTCGCAATGAAAACTCTTGACCAATCAAGACCCGGTGTAGCAGCACAGGCATTGGGAATTGCGGCAGGTGCTCTTGACGAATCCATTGAATATGCAAAAACAAGGAAACAATTTGATCATCCTATTTCCTCATTCCAAGCTATTCAACATATGCTTGCAAATATGGCAACAGAAGTTGAAGCTGCCAGAGCACTGGTATACGCTGTAGCCAGAGCAGTAGATAAAGGCGATAAGGATGTTTCGGGCGCTTCGGCAATGAGTAAATTATATGCATCCGATGTCGCAATGCGTGTAACCACGGATGCAGTCCAGATTTTCGGCGGTTATGGTTATATGAAAGAATATCCGGTAGAAAAAATGATGCGCGATGCGAAAATCACACAGATATATGAAGGAACAAATCAGATACAAAGAAATGTTATAGCACTTGATTTAATTAAAAAATCTGCAAAGAAAAAATGATCCCGATAAATCGGGATCATCCTGAGCTACTATCGCCCGCCACTGAATTATCGGCGGGTCCGCCAAAGAAGTAGTGGCGGAAAGGATCTCAGAAAAAAGTTAAAAGTTAAAATAGAAGTTAAAGGATTTAAAAATGAACATAATTGTCTTAATTAAGCAGGTTCCGGCAACAACAGATGTTAAAATTGATGAAAAAACCGGAACATTAAAAAGGGAAGGGGTAGAAGCACAAGTCAATCCATTTGATATGTATGCTGTTGAAGAATCCATTCGGCTTAAAGAAAAATATACTGGAAGAGTCACTGTTGTAACAATGGGCCCTCCGCAAGCTGATAAAGCACTGCGCGAATGCCTCGCAATGGGTTGTGACGAAGCGATTCTTGTCTCTGACAGGGAATTTGCCGGTTCAGATACCTGGGCAACTTCGTATACTTTATCACAGGCAATAAGAAAAATAGGCTTGTATGATGTAATTTTATGCGGTAAACAGGCAATTGACGGCGATACCGCCCAGGTAGGACCAGGTGTTGCTGAAATGTTAGACATACCTCATATTGCTTATGTTAAGAAAATTGAAAAAATAGAAAATAATAAAATTACAGTTGAAAGGATGATGGAAGACGGTTACGATTTAATAGAACTACCGATTCCTTGTCTTTTAACTGTAGTAAAAGAAATAAATACTCCCCGTCTTCCGTCATTAAGGGGAATGATGTTTTCCAAAAAAGCGGAAATTAAACACTATACAGCAAAAGCAATCGAAGCTGATAAAACAAAAACAGGAACAGCAGGTTCACCTACCAATGTTATGAAAGTTTTTTCTCCGCCGCCAAGAACCGGTGGGGAAAGAGTTACAGGAGAACCGCAGGAACAGGCAGTAAAAGTAGTTGCTAAATTAAAAGAAGCAAAAGTTATTTGATCGCTCGTAGAATTCGCTCGGGAGATCGTTTCGTCAGCACACGGTCCCCTGGTGGGGCCGTCCCCACTCGTTCCGCTGAATGCGTAAGCGGAACTCCGTGAGGGCATTCCTCAACGACTCCCTCACTCCAACATTACGGTCAATGGGAGCAAATTTCTACTTCGCTCTAGCATTATAAAGGTAAAAGGAAAAAAAATGTCTAAAATTTATGTAGTCTCTGATAAGTGTGTTGGCTGTGGACTTTGTTTAAAATCATGCCCTTTTTCTGCAATTAATCTTAATGTCAGACCTGATAAGAAGATAAAACTTGCGGTAATTGATGAAATGAAATGTAATTTCTGCGGTGCTTGTCTTGAATCATGTAAAAAATATCAGGCAATAGTTATAGAAAAAGATGATATTAAAGCAAATGTTATAGATAAATCGCTTTATAAAAATGTTTGGGTATATGCCGAACAACGACATGGAGAGATTTCACCGGTTGTATTTGAACTATTGGGAAAAGGCAGAGAACTAGCCGATAAACTTTCAGTTAAATTATGTGCTATTTTGATGGGACATAATATTGAAAATAAATCAACTGATTTAATTGATCACGGAGCAGACACAGTTTATGTTTATGACGATGAAATACTAAAAGAATTCCAGGATGATCCTTATTCTGAACTATTAGCACAGTTAATAAAAGAAGAAAAACCTGAAATAATATTAATGGGAGCAACAAATATAGGAAGAAGTTTTGCTTCCCGTGTTGCTGCAAAAATCTGGACCGGTTTAACCGCTGATTGCACAGGCTTGGATATTGACCCTGAAACCCGAAATTTGATGCAAACAAGACCTGCATTTGGCGGTAACATCATGGCGACTATTTTAACAAAAAATCACAGACCGCAGATGGCAACGGTAAGACATAAAGTTTTCAAAAAAGCAGAGAAAAAACAAAATGCAAAAGGTGAAATAATTAAGAAATCATTTGATAAGACAAAAGTAAAAAATAGAACAGCTTATTTGCAGTTTGTCGCTGATCTTTCACAAAAAGTAAATCTTGCCGAAGCAGATATAATCGTTTCCGGCGGACGCGGACTTGGAAAACCGGAAGGATTTCAATTGATCGAAGAATTCGCAAAAGCAATAGGCGGAGCTGTAGGTGCATCCCGCGCTACTGTTGATGCCGGCTGGATTCCATACTCCCACCAGGTAGGTCAAACCGGAAGAACCGTCTCACCTAAACTCTATGTTGCCTGCGGTATTTCAGGCCAGATTCAGCATTTAGTTGGAATGCAATCATCAGACAGAATAGTTGCAATAAATAAAGACCCTGAATGCCCAATGATGAAACTTGCGACTTATGCTCTTGAAGGCGACTTGTATCAGGTAATACCGGAAATA
>Ga0156809_1039_pt1 | contig 56232 bp, 52 predicted proteins | sample RifOxyD2_FD_112110 | JGI IMG/M metagenome (GOLD analysis project Ga0156809, IMG submission 112110) | Elusimicrobia bacterium RIFOXYD2_FULL_34_15
ACTTCGCTCTCTTTATAACCAAAAAGTTTTGTAAATGCAGGGTTAACCTTTAGAATTTGGTTATCAAAATCACTTATAACTAACGCTTCATTCATTGTGAAAATTATATTTTCTGCCATCATAGCCGAATCTATAACAAATAGTTCATATTTCCATATTGCATAACAAACAAAAATTGAAAACCAAGTCAAAGAACTGATAGACATCTCTGGAATTCCTAATTTAAATATGGGTATTATCTCTGGTATAGACATTAATATAGGAACAAAAAAACCTATAGTTATATAATTTAGTTGTTTTCGCTTCCTTGTAGACATCGTTTTTTTTCTATAACTTATAAGCAAAAAAAGTATTGACGATAAAATTATTAAAGTCCAAATATTACTCAGCCAAAAAAGTAAAGATTTTTCATTTGAAAGATAAGCATAACCCCAATATCTTTTAACCACTCCTATTGTCATTTGATCAGTAGCCAACTCTATGATTGTAAAAAATAATGCAGGGATATATAATAAAAAATAAAATAATTTACTAGTATGAATATTTATTTTTTCGGTGTATATTAATACAAAATGAATTATTAAAGCAACAGTGAATGGCCACAAAAAATTCATTTTTAACCAAATATAAGCAATTCCCGAACTTTCAGCTTGGCGATACATAAATTCAATAAATCCCCAATAAGATATACTAAAACAGAATAGAGAAAAAATAATATGTTGTAAGCTTTTCCTGTTCTTATAAAAAACAAAACTCCCAAGAGAAAAACTAATTATGCTACTTAATAATGATAAAAAAGCGAATATATTCATATTTATTCACCAGCTACCTTCACCGGTAACTTTACAACAAATGTTGTACCTTTACCTACCTCGCTTTCCACTTCTATTGTCCCATTATGTTTCTTTATTATTTCATAACATATACTCAGTCCTAAACCAGTTCCTTTTCCTACCTCTTTTGTAGTATAAAACGGCTCAAAGACATGTTTCTTTACTTCTTCTGACATTCCCACACCTGTATCTGATATTGAAATTATAATATATTTTTTATCTGCGTTTATCCCTGCCTGCCGGCAGGCAGGTGCGTTTAAATCAGCGTCAATCTGCGATGTCGTTATCGTTATCGTTCCGCCTTCTGGCATCGCATCCATTGCATTATTACATAGATTCACTATCACTTGCTCTATCTGATTCTTATTTATCTCTATCTGAGGTAAATCCGGAACATACCGTTTAATAATTTCAATATTTTTAATTTTTGCATGAGCTTCTACTAACGATATTGTATCATCAATCAACACATTGATATCTGCTTTATCCTTTACCTTATCATCTATTCTGGAAAACGTTAATAAATTACTCACTAATTTTTTACATCTTATTGCTTCCCGCTCTATTGACTTCAATGGTATATATAACGAATCCCCTTCTTTCACCATTTTAACTACACTTTGGGCAAATCCTAATATTACCCCCATCGGATTGTTTATTTCATGTGCCACCCCACCTGCTAACTGTCCTACCGCTGCCATCTTCTCGGATTGTAGTAATTGTGCTTGAAGTTTTTCTTTCTCTTTCTCCATATTTTTCCGCTCGGTTATGTCACTAAATATTGCAGCAAATTTATTATCAGAATATTTATAAGCAAAAACTTCAAACCATTTATCTAAACTTTTAACGCGATTTTCTATATGCACCGGATTTCCCGTTTGAACAACTTCCGCATACTTATCAATCCAAAACTGTTCTATGCTCGGAATAATTTCACGAATAGTATGATTCATCGCCATATCACAGCGTATTCCTGTATTATTTTCCCAAGATTGGTTAACACTTAAATAACGGAAATCTATTGGCTTGTTTTGTTCATCCCAAATCATCTCGCAAAGTGCAAATCCTTCATTCATTTTATCGAATAACATACGATAATGCTTCTCACTCTGTTTCAATGCATATTCAGCATACTTCTGCTCGGTTACGTTTTTTATAATAGATCTCGTTCTGACAAAGTTTCCTACACTATCATATATTGCTGAAGAGTTTATTATTACATCCAATTTTTCTCCATTTTTTTTGATCATTTTCCCATTTTCAACAAATAGTATTCCTTCATGTCTTAATTTTTCAAAACCTTTTTTGACGTTGTCCCATGTTTCAGGAGCATATATTTCTTTTATATATTTTCCATCGAGTTCTTCCCTTGAATAACCAAGAATTTCACATTCCTTTCGATTTGCAAAAACAATATGACCATCAATATTAACAGAATGAATCATATCCGAAGCATTTTCAACTATATCTTGATACCGCTTTTCAACATCTATTAATCTTTTTTCTAATACTTTTGTTGATTCTATAAATTTTTCTCTCATTTCCCAATTGAAAATTTTAAGCATTCTAATTATGACCCAACTAACAATTACAGCACAAATAGCACGAAAAAACTGAACAGGGATATGTATAACCTCAAAAAATAAATCCATATTAAACCAGTCGGCAGGAAAAAAATTTGCTTTTGGAACTACCAATCCCCCTAAAAATCCATAAACTAAAAACGATAAACTCGCTAAAATAAAATATCTCTTTACTTTTAATGATTTCAACATTATCTCGTTACATTTATAATACGAAGAAAAACCAAATGTTATAAGTATGCACCCGGTAAAACCTAAAAAATATCTTACCAATATATTCCCAATTTTTAAAAAATCTGCAGACATAAATGCAAAGATAAAAATAAAAATTAAAATTATAAGTAATAACCACCTCGTTAAGACACTAGCTATTCTTTTGTGAAATGAATTTCTATCTTTCCCTAAACTAAAAAGTTGTCTTCCAAACTCAAACAACAAACAATAAGAAATAACCAATATAAACCATCGAAATATATCAAAAAAGGTATTACTTTTTTTAATTATTGACCACATATCTAAAAATTCACTCAATCCGTGGGTTATACCAAATATAGCCAATAACCAAAGTATATCCGCAATCCTAAATTCACTTTCTTTTTTAGGTTGAATTAAAATAGCAATTCCCATTACTACAAATGCAAAACCATAGACAAAAAATACAATATCCAGATTGTTTTGAAACCACTGTTGAATTATATCCATCATATTGTTTTCACCTCTTTTAAATAAGATTTTCTATTTTTTGTTTTAATTCTTCTGCTGTAAAAGGTTTTATTAAATAACCTTCTGCACCTGATTTAATTATTTTTTCTTTCATTTCCTTTGAAGCAAAAGCAGTAATAATAATTATTTTCATTTTTTCTTTTTTAAGTTCTTTTAAAACTTCAAAACCATCCATTCCTGGCAGCCTGATATCAAGAATTATCAAATCCGGTTTAAATTCTGCTATTTTCCTGCCTGCCACAAATCCGTCCGATGCTAATTCAATGTCCACATCCTTAAAAAATTTTTTGATAACTATTGAAATAAACTTTAGAATTCCTTCTTCATCATCAACTATTAAAATCTTTTTTATGTTATTTTGAGTTTTTTGAATATTTCCGGTAGCATTCAATTCTTCGGGAATGGGCATTTTGTACTTCTTTAAAAAATCTATTAAATCGTTAATTTCAATCCTTCTGTGTCCGCCGGGAGTCTTATAGGCAGGTATTTTACCGGAATCAATCCAATCTATAACTGTACTAATATCTACATGTAATAATTTTGAAATTTGAAAAGTAGTAAGCGGTTCCATATATTCCCCCCAACCCGACTTTGATCGGGTTGGCCTCGCCAAAGCCTCCCTGTCCGCCAAAGTTTCAGTGGCGGAAGTGGCGGACCATCTTTCTATCTTTAAGATATATCTAATAAAACTAAATATCCTAAGTATCCTAATATTAGTATAAAGTATTTAGCAATTTTTGTCAAGGGGAAATATTAAAAGCAGGGTTAGGGATTAGGATTACAGATTACAAAATCTTTCAATCTTCTAATTTGAGTACGGCGAGAAATGCTTCTTGCGGGATGGAAACGTTGCCAAATTGTTTCATTTTCTTCTTTCCTTCTTTCTGCCTTTCAAGAAGTTTACGTTTGCGGGAAATATCACCGCCGTAACATTTTGCGATGACATCCTTTCTTAATGCACGGACATTTTCACGGGCTATTATCCTGCCCCCGATAGATGCCTGAATAGGAATTTCAAACATCTGGCGCGGGATCAGGCCTCTCAATTTATCCACTATTTTTCTTCCGTAATATTCTGCATTGTTTTTAAATACTACAAATGATAAAGCATCCACCGGTTCATTGTTCACAAGGATGTCCAGTTTAACTAAATCGGATTCTTTATAATCGCAAATTTCATAATCAAATGAGGCATAGCCGGAAGAAACTGATTTTAAATTATCATAAAAATCTACTATAGAATCGGCCAACGGCATTTCATATGAAAGTTTTACCTTGTCCTCTGTGATGTATGTCATATCCAGAAAATCTCCGCGCTTGCCTTCACAGAGAGCCATTACATTGCCTACATATTGAGCAGGAAGTACAATGGTTGCTAATATATACGGCTCGTAAATTTTTTCTATGTATTGTTTTTCAGGGAATTTTGACGGATTTTCTATTTCTATAATTGCGTCTTCGCCTTTTAAACCTGTAACCGGTTTACTTCCATCTATGCATTTAATTCTGTATCTTACGTTCGGAGCGGTTATGATAAGATTTAGGCCAAATTCTCTTTGTAAACGTTCTTTGACAATGTCCATATGCAGCAGGCCTAAAAATCCGCACCTATAACCGAAACCAAGTGCAACTGATGTTTCCGGCTGATAAAAAAATGCCGAATCTTCAAGATGTAATTTTCCTATTGCCTTTGTAAGAGCATCATAATCTCCGGGTTGAACGGGATACAAACCGCAAAAAACAAACGGTTTTAATTCCTTGTATCCGGGGTGGGCTGTCTTTGCAGGATTCTCGACATCGGAAATTGTGTCTCCGATTTTTATCTTATGAATATCCTTTATACCGAGAATTACATAGCCGACTTCACCCGCAGAAAGTTTTTCTATTTTGTGCCTGCCTGCGGGTGCAGACGGATTTTTTATTTCAAAAAAACCGACTTCTTCAACATCGAATTTTTCCCCGGATGAAAAGAAAAATACTTTTTGACCGGCCGATATCATTCCGTCAAAAACTCTTATATAAACTATTACTCCCCTGAAGGAATCGTAGAGAGAATCAAAAGCTAAAGCTTTTAACGGTTTTTCTGCTTCACCGACAGGAGCGGGTATTTTATTTATTATTGCATCAATTATTTCTTTCGTACCTATATTTTGTTTCGCAGAAACAAGTATCGGCTTTTCATCTATTTTTAAAATTATTTCTATCTGCTGCTGGGTCTTCGGCACGTCTGCCTGTTTCAAATCAATCTTGTTTATTACCGAAATTATTTTTAGATTATGTTGTCTTGCAAGGTCAAAATTTGAAAGCGTCTGGGCTTCAACACCCTGCGAAGCATCCACAAGCAAAAGACAACCCTCGCATGCAGCAAGAGCTCTGGAAACTTCATAAGTAAAATCCACATGACCGGGTGTATCAATAAGATTTAGTTGATATTTTTCACCATCCGGTTTAGTATAGTTTAAACGGACAGTTTTTGCCTTAATCGTTATGCCACGTTCTCTTTCAAGGTCCATTGCATCCAAAACCTGTTCGTGATGTGTAGTTGTAATTGCAGAGGTAAACTCTAAAAGCCGGTCCGCAAGCGTGGATTTACCGTGGTCAATGTGTGCAATAATAGAAAAATTACGGATTTTCATAAAATTAAAGATGGTGTATGATTGCGGGATAGCGTGATAGAAAATAAGGCAAAAAATGAAAAAGTAGAAAGGAAAATAAAAATTCACAGCTAACCTTTCCACCTCTCTACCTTTTACCTTTCTATCTTTCCACCTGCTTTATACAATGCACAATCGCACAATCGTGCTATCGCACTAACTCACAATTTTGCTTTAATATTTAATGTTTTCTTCTTTGTTTTATTTTTCTTAAAATAATATCTCTTTTACTTGGATCGTTTAATATTTCGTCTGCCATTTTTTTTGCAGCAGCAAGATTTACTCTTCTGACTTCTTTCTTTGTCCTAAGTACCGAACTGGAAACAACGCTAAAATGTTCCAGGCCTAAACCTAAAAGTATTTCTGTATACAATGGATCGCCGGCCATTTCACCGCACATAGAAACCCATTTCCCTGCTTTTTGCCCGGTATCTATTATTGTTTTTAATAATCTCAATATTGAAAGATGCAGAGGATCATAAAGATTAGTAACATATTCATTTATTCTGTCTACCGCAACGGTATATTGTATTAAATCATTTGTACCTATAGATAAAAAGTCTGCTTCCTTTACCAATATATCAACAGTTAGTGCCGCTGACGGTATCTCTATCATTACACCTACTTCTACATTCTCATCATATTGAATTGTCTTACTGCTTAATTCCTTTTTTACTTCATTTAATAAATAATTCGCAGCCCTAAGCTCGTCAATTCCTGAAATCATCGGATACATTATTTTTACATTCCCGAATACCGATGCCCTTAATATTGCCCTAAGCTGAATCTTGAAAACTTCGGGATGCCGGAGGCAAAATCTTATTGCACGAAGGCCCATAAACGGATTTCTTTCTTCTTTTAAATTAAAATACGGCAAGAGTTTATCGCCGCCTAAATCAATTGTCCTTATTACCACCGAATTTGGAAATACTTTTTCTACCACCATCCTATATGATTCAAATTGTTCTTCTTCACTCGGGAATTCTCTCCTGTTTAAAAAAAGATATTCCGTCCTAAAGAGACCTATCCCTTCCGAACCGTGAGATATAACAGATTTTGTCTCTTCCGGAATTTCAATATTGGAAGCAACAACAATTTTTTTACCGTCAGTTGTCACCGCAGGAAGATCCATGTACTTAGAAAGTTCTTTTATTTCACCAATATATAATTGCTGCCTTCTCTTGTAATTTGTAATTGTGTCTTCATCCGGATCTATAATTACGACTCCCTCATTACCATCTATAATGACTGTCTGGCCATGAATAGCATGCGTTGTAATATCTTTCATGCCGACAACAGCAGGAATTTCCATTGCGCGCGCCATAATCGCAGTATGAGATGTTACCCCGCCCATATTTGTTGCAAATGCAAGAACATTTTCCTCTTTCATTACAATAGTATCCGTCGGAGTTAGATTATTAGCAAAAACTATTGAATGTTCTGTCACCTCAGAAAGCATTTTTTTATGGGCACCGGTTATATGTTTCATAATCTTCTTGCCGACATCGAGGATATCTTTCCCGCGTTCCCTGAAATATTCATCTTCTATTTTATCAAAAACCTGAGAATATTTTTCAATAACGTTATATAATGCATATTCTGCATTTATTAGCTCTTTGTTTATTTTAGATATAACGTCTTTTTCAAAAGTCGGATCTTCCGCAATAAAAATGTAAGCTTCGAAAAGCTTAACATGTTTTTTTCCAAAATGTTTTGCTACTTTTCCTTTTGCTTTTTCCAGTTCTAATTTCGTATCGATAACTGCATTTTTAAATTTTTCTATTTCACTATGAACATCTTCTTTAGCTATTGGTTTTTTTACTGCAGAAAACTCTTCATCTTCTATAACAAAAGCTTTTCCGATTGCTATACCATCTGAAGCTGCAATACCTTTATATAACATATTTTTCTCAATTTGATTATACAGGTTTTTTATCTAATCTGTGTAATCGTTTTTCAAAATCCGTGTAATAAGACATCCTTCTTTATAGAATGTCATTCTTCTTCAAATTTCTTACTGATTAGATCTTCTACTGCGGCTAGTAATTCCGCTTCATCAGGACCATTGATTAAAAATCGTAATTCTGTCCCCTGTCCGGCAGCAAGCATCATAAGACCCATTATAGATTTACCGTCAATCTCCTGATTGTCTTTGATTACTTTAATAGACGCTTTAAATTTACCCGTTGTCTGAACAAAAAGTGCTGAAGGGCGTGCATGCAAGCCTAATTTATTCTTTATCACAAGTGTCTTTTCAATCATAATTAAACTTCCTTATAAGTCGCCCGGAACAAGTGCGATAGTGGGATGGCGCGATAGTGCATAGTTTGAAATCAGTTGTTCAAGCCGCTACTTTCTATCTATCTACCTCCGCCAGTTGGCGGATTACCTTTTTACCCTTTCCCTGCTTTTAAATTAATTTTTAATGTAAAATTATATTTTTCTTTCGGCTTTAAATTGAGTTTTCTATTAATAGTAACTGACGAACCCTGATAAGTTTTTTCGAAACCACCATCTGATAATGAAATTGTCCAAATTGGAAATACCCAAAAATCAAAACTATCAGATACATCCATCTTGAGGGCCAGATTATTATATATATCATTCATTGCAAAAGATTTTATCGTATCAAAAGAGGTCTTCGCTGAAAATCTTTCTTTCTTTGCTCCGGCCATATAAAAACAATTATCATCCTCGGGATTTGAAAATCCAAAATTAAACTCGCAACCATACCAAAACTCCCAATCTTTTTCATAATTGTTTACAATTTGGTATTGAATATTAATTATCTGCTCATTTATAGATATTGTCTTTTGCACTTCAGCAGGTATTAGACCTGATGGAAGCCAGAGAAAACCATTTCGTTTTAATGTTATATTTTCATTTTTTTTGCCGGATGCTATTTCCAATTTATACGGTTGATTTACAAAATCTCCTACTTCACCGTATTCACAATTAGAATATTTTTCCAGATTGGTATCGTTATGAAAAAAATGATCAATCAAGGAATTCCTGTTATACCAGTCATATTTAAGATATTTTTCTAAACCGAGTTCTTTTGTATAATAAGTTCCCTTTATCGGCTCCGCCTTTTCATCTACATTTTTTATTATAGAAACATCAACTTTTTTATGATATGCTTCAAATCTCCTGGTTAAAACATCCGTTAAATTATAACTTACCGGCTTGAAATCAATTTCTGTAATCGCACCGCCACAAGACGGTTTTACATAAACATTTATATTTTTATTTGAGAGTATAGCCTCGTTTTGCCCGTCTTTATCGAAATCAATAATGTCTTTAGAAATTATCGGTTTTGATCCCGAATCCAGAACATTTTCCGCATCTATTAAACTTTTATAAATTGCATGCCTTAAATGAGGCAGGTACAATCCGCCAAATACACCATGCCAATAAGCACAATTACATTGACCCTTATAAAGAGAATCTATTGCCTGCTCTATTTGTGAAACTGTCTTTTTATTTTTTTCTTCTGAGCCGGTTTCTTTATTTAAATTTAACGATTGAATCTTATCGCCGATATAAAGCATTTTTTTATGCATGTTGTTAGATTCAGTGTATTTTGTCAAAAAATTTCTCCAAAAACCGCCTCGTAAAAATCTTTTTGTGTTAGCATCAGCATGTGATACAATTTTTTCAAAATCAACCTGAGATTTTGCGGGTAGTGACCACTCGCTCATCTCGAAATACGAAGCAGTCGGCAGATAGATTCGGCCTCTTGCCGGATATTGCTTCATATATTCAGAAAAAGTTGTTGTATTAATCCAATCAGAATTTTTTTCTAATAATGTTAAAAAATTTTCTAGCCATTTTTCTTCATAACATGTTTTGAAGGTTTCAGGCCACAATCCGAATTTCTCGCCATCGTCAACCATTACAAGCAGGTCTGACGGTTCATCGGATACATGACTCCTCAGATATTCTATAGTTTCTTCGGGTTCGGCAAACGGTGTTAAATATCTTAATTTTTGATTTATAGTGAAAATTTTTAAAGCAAAACCCTGCTCTTCAGTTATAAAATACCCTTTCAATTTATTTTCTTCAATCCCTGACGCTAAAAAGGGTGCGTCATCCAAAATAACATACTCAATACCTGCATCATTAAGCGATTTTGCTAATGACGGCTCCCAAACTCTTTCAGCCAACCACATACCTTTTGCTTTATATGAAAACTTTTTATCTATGTAACTGCTGAGTTTTGAAATTTGGCCTAATTTGTCTCTATCCGGGATTATAGACATTATTGGTTCATAATATCCGCCTGTTAAGAGCTCTGCTTGCCCTTTTTTAACAAGAGTTTTCAATTTATTTAGTATTTCCGGATTTTTTCTTTCAAAAAAATCAATTAAAGGACCTGTATAATGAAAGACTGCTTTTATTTTTGGATATTTCTTTATAGTGTCTAAAAATGGTTCATATGCCATTCTTGTTGCCATATCAAAAATATCATCATAATTACCTACCGGCTGATGATTATGAACACCAAAAATAAAATTTATCTTCTTCATATTACTTATTACCCAGCTTGTCCCGACCCATCGGGATTACTCATTACTTGTCACTCATCACTCGTTACCCCCGCCACTAGGTCTTCGGCGGGCAAGCATTACTCGTTACCGATTTTCTATGCTCTGAAGAAATTTCCCTTTAAATCCATTATTGATGCTTTTGCATCACTTAATACTTTTTCTTTTAGTTCCAACAATGTCAATTTCTGCCTATGTGTAAATGCAGACATAACCATATATAGATTAACACCGCTTAATATTTCAATCTTGTTGTTAAATTTTTTTAAAAGAGATGTGCAGACAACCGAAGGGGTACCGCCTACTAAATCAAGTAATATAAGCAAACCGTTTTCAATGTTAAATGCTTTTATTATTTTTTCAAGCCGGATTTCGACAGATTTAGGATCTTCATTGCTTTTTATAGATACTGCGGCCGAAAACTGCTGTTCACCTATTATGTTTCGGGCAGTTTTCAAAAGCGTTGCCCCGAAATCTTCGTGTGTAATAATTAGAATATTAATCATTTTTTCGTTAGAAAAGCCGAGACCACCACCGAACCGTAGATGGGCAGGCAAACTCGGCAACTCTTTCAACTTTTAACTTCCAACATCGTTCTCTTGTTCTGAAGTTCTGCTGTTCTATAAACTATGAACTCTTTACTATGAACTTTTTTACATTTTACTCATTACCCGTTACTCGTTACTTATTCTTTTCCTTCTATGTTTATATGTATACTTTGTAATCAATATTCGGAAAAATGTTATTTCTTCTCTCTAAATCACGTAAAAAACCTTCATCAATTTGATTGCTTTTCACCTGCTCGTATAATTTCGTAAATTGATAAATGTGGTTTTTAGTTCTTTTGCATGCATATGCCACCATCGTTCCGGTTGTCATTATGAACGCCCAGTCAGAAGATTGTGCAAGAAGTAATTCACGTGCTGCCTGATTTAGTGCCCGTTTCTTTAAACCATGTGCACTTGGATTTTCCACTGCAATTTCAATCATTCTTTCTGATGCCTTATGAAGATGCCTGTAAATCCAGTCATTTGCCCCGTTAAGCCATACCTCATTATAACCTTTATCCCCCCAAGATGACATTGATGGTTGAATTACCTGATTTTCGGGATACATCTGCAAATATTCACTTGGAGTAATTGGCGTTATTGTCTTTTGGTCGTAATACATTTTCCTGAATAAAAATTCAATAAATTCCGGTCCTTCGTACCACCAGTGCCCAAAAAGTTCTGCATCATACATTGAAACAATCACAGGTTTTCTTTTAAGGAAAGAATGTAAAAACTCAACTTGTTTTTCACGATTAAACAAAAAATTACCGGCGTGGCTTGCTGCTATATCCCTTGCTTCATCCGGATCATATGGCTGCTTTTCCGAAAGCCCTACTTTACCTGTAATTTTAAAATACTTTAATCCGATGTTTCTTCTTACTCCGTCAGAATGCAAATATGGTTTTACATAATTATAATCTAAATCGTAACCAAGATCCCTGTAAAATTCTCTATATTTATAATCACCGGGATATCCGATTTCGGCAGACCAGACCTGATGAGCCGATTCCATGTCTCTCGCAAAAGCGGCAACACCAGAAGGGCAATATACCGGTGCGAATACACCATAACGGGGTCTTGGCGAACCGTATAATATACCGTGTGTATCTACAAAAAAGTATCTTAATTTCTGTTCTTTTAAAACATAATCATCACCGGGATTATAAGCACATTCGGCAAGCCATATTCCTTTTGGCTTTCTGTGAAATTTATCCTTATAATCGTCAACTGCCGTTTTTATCTGGGCTCGTACTGCATTTCTATGAATCTTTAAAGGTAAAAAACCGTGAGTGGCACAGCAGGTTATTATTTCTAATTTTCCTTCATCCTGAATTTTTCTAAAACCATTTATCAAATTCCCATGATGCTTTTCAACAATCTGTCTGCATTTTTTTAATTTTCTTTCATACATTAAAGCTGTCTTATGAAATTGATGCTGGTTTTGGGTTCTAAATACTTCCTTTTCTGAAAGATCTATGAGTTTTTCAAGATGTCTTTTATATCTTCCCATCAGAAGTTCATCTGAAAACATGGCACATAGAGTCGGCGTTAAAGACATTGTAATACGAAAATCAACACCCTCAGAAATGAGACGCTCGTACATATCTAAAAGTGGAATATATGTTTCGGTAGCCGCTTCGAAAAACCAATCTTCTTCTAAAAAATCATCGTACTCGGGATGACGGATAAAAGGAAGGTGTGCGTGCAAAACCAGACAAAGGTGACCTTGTTCCATAAATTTTTCCTAATAAATGATTACACAGATTTTCAACACCGATTACACTTATTAGAACCTAATCCTTAGAAAAATCTGTGTAATCTGCCTTTTAATCTGTGTAATCAAACATCCGTTTTTAGGATGTTTTATTTTGTTTTTCTTTCTGCTGTTATCGTTATATGACGTTCATCAACCCCATCTTCTGAAACTGCCTGTATAGCATGTTCCTGAAAACCATCAGGAAATGCAAATCTTAATGAGAATGTACCATCGGGATTCAATTTAATCGGCTTGCCGCTTACGGTTAAAGATGCTGTCGGTTCAGTTGCTCCATAGATAATTAGTTCAGCATCTGCAATAAGCCAGAATTTTCTTTCTTTTCCCAGCGGTTTTCTGAATGAACTTGAACCGGAAAACGCACCCGATGAAATTACGCTTAGCATTTCCCATCTCTTTGCAAGCAACTTTGCCATTTCTAATGAGCCAACACCAATTTTATCAACACCGGAAAGTTTCATTAATCTGTCATAATCGCCCATTAATAGCATCCATTGTTCATCGGTGATATCTGAAACTCTATCTGCCGGAAGTGAAATAATGTTTGATCTTAAAAGCAATATGAATTTTCCGTCTTTGGTCTTGAGACCAAGCTCAACACACCAGGACCTACCCGAAAAATCAACTCTAATATACCAATTTTGTGCATTCAAAGATACAGAATTATCCTTAAAACCTATGGAATTAACTCCATTGAAGTTGCTCACCCCTGTAACATCGTGAATGCGCAAGACAATTTGTGCATTTTCAAAAATATCATTACCATATTTACTTTTTATTTCCTGTTTCTTGCCTTCGGTAAGTTCCCAATAAGCAAATATCCAATATGGATCCCTTGGTAATATAACAATGCGGTCGTCACCATATGTTTCCGGTATCGAATATCCGACATCAACAAAACCTTCCTGTTTTTTTTCTTTCTTTCCCATTGGAGAAGATGGATTTTGAGACATAGTCTGCCCCCTTCTTAAACATACTCTACAATTTTAAATTTACTATTCTACTCGTTTAGATTCAACTATATATATCTAGATTCCCATATTACTAAACTAAAATAATTTTACTCCGTAAAACATGCTTCCGTGACTCTTAAATAAATCTTTATTATTTTATTCCACTTAAATGTCAAATATGTATATAAGCTTACAAACCAATCTCTAACTGGGCTTATCTTCCAATATCTCTGTGTTTCAAAGTTACAGAAAATCCCTTTTTGCCCAAATAATCTCCCAAAGCATTAGCAAGAACTACCGAACGGTGTTTGCCACCGGTACAGCCAAGAGCGATTGATAAATATGATTTTCCTTCCTTTACATATTTAGGAATTATATTTGCTATCATAGAAAAAAATGATTTTGTGAATTTTTTTGCATCTTCAAAACCCATCACATATTTCTTAACTTTTTTATCATTACCGGTATGGTTCTTAAGAGCTTCTACATAATAGGGATTAGGTAAAAATCTTACATCCATTACTATATCGGCATCTGAAGGAACACCATATTTATAACCAAAAGAAATTATTGTGATCCTCATCTCTTCTTTCTGCGATACTTTCAATAAATCAGCAATGTTTTCTTTAAGCTCCTGAAGATTCATGTTTGAAGTATCGATAACTTTCGATGCCTGAGCTTTTATATTTGATAAAATAGCGCGTTCTGTTTTAATTGATTCTGTAATGGATTTTCCTATCGGATGCTTTCGCCTGGTTTCGCTGAATCTCCTAAACAACACCTCATCAGAAGCATCCATGAATAGAATTCTTGGCTGGATACTAAGCCCGGAGATTATTTTTGGGAAATTTGAAAGATCTTCACCTTCTCTGATATCTATGCCAAGCACTATTTTTTTAAATCTTGAATCTCTTGAGCTTGTACCAAGTGATACGAATTTATCAACTAAAGAAAGTGGCAAATTATCAACACAAAAAAAACCTAAATCCTCAAAACATTTTATTGCCTGGCTTTTCCCTGCTCCGGATATGCCTGTAATTATAAAAAATTGTGTTTCTTTACTATTGCTTTTGTTCATTATTTTTCTTTCTATCTTCTTCTCTCATCATTTCAATAAGCCGTTTATTTAAGTCCTGCGCAGCATGATAACCGCGTAATTTAAGACGCTGGTTCATAGCTGCTATTTCTATAATACCCGCAATGTTTCTACCCGGTTTTACAGGAATAGTTACTTCCGGAATCTTAACACCCAATATCTCAGTGTATTTATCATCAAGTCCAAGGCGTTCATATTCTTTTTCTCCGGCCCAGTTTTCAAGCTGGACAAGCAACTCAACCTTAGTTGAATCCATAACAGAGAATATTCCAAAAAGATTTCTTATATCAATAATACCGATGCCTCTTATCTCCATATGATGTCTAATAAGTTCTTCTCCTGAACCCATAAGAACATCACCTGACTGCCTTTTTATTTCAACAACATCATCAGCAACAAGAACATGCCCTCTTTTTATGAGTTCTAGCGCTGTTTCTGATTTTCCAATAGATGCATTGCCAAAAATTAAAACACCCATGCCTGAAACATTGACCAAAACTCCGTGTTTCACTATAGAAGGAGCCAGCATATCTTCTAAAAATAGTGTAAGCCCTGTCGAGAACTTTCCTGTTTCTAAAGATGTTTTTATGATGGGTATTTCTTCTTCCTTTGATAGCTTTAAAAATTCTATAGGTATATCAAGATTTCTTGTTACAATTATAGTAGGAATTTCATAGGAAAATATTTTTTTGAAAACTTCTTCTTTTACCAGATGTGATTTGAGGTATGTTATTTCTCCTAAACCGATTATCTGAACGCGTTGATAAGGAAAATAATCGAAAAAACCTGTCAGCACCAGACCCATTCTGTTTATTTCAGCAACAGTTATTTTTCTATTTAACCCTTCCTCTCCTGAAGCAATTTCTAACGAAAACTCCGTTTCTTTTTTTTCAAAAAAATCTCGTATAGTGATACTTTTATCCATTATTTTCTCAGTATACAGTATACAGTACACAGTTTTTAGATAACCTTATTTTTTGTCTACTCACTGTATCCTGTAGTCTGTATCCTGTGTACTGCAGTATTATAGTTCGTCTTCTTCCTTTATTATTTTAATAACTTCGTGAGAAGATTGAGCGTCCCTTAAGGATTGTCTGAAAAATTTATCTTTCAATAACCTTGAAATTTTTGCAATCGCCTGCAAGTGTTCGCTTATTGATTCAGGCGGAGCAATCATTAAAAAAACTATATAAACAGGTTCGCCGTCAAGAGAATCAAAATCAACACCAGCTCTGGAAATACCTAAAGATGCAACTATCTTGGAAACCTCTTCGCTTTTTGCATGCGGTATCGCAACACCTTGGCCGATACCGGTAGACCCTGTACTTTCTCTCTTCATAATAGCTTCTATAGTTTTATCAACACTTTTTACAAGTTTCTTTTTAGCCAACACATCTATAAGTTCGTTGATAACCTCTTTCTTAGTTTTTCCTTTTAAATCCGTGATAACTAAATTTTCCGATAAAAAATCCAAAATTTTCATGCTACGAACTCCTCCTTTTCTCTATCTCAATTAAACCATAACCAGAATCGTATTTTTTATGAATTACCGACAATTTGTTATTTTGACTGTTAGTAAATACTAAAAACGCGTAATCATTCTCGGTCAAACTTTCCAGTGCTTCATTAACACTTAAAATCTCGGGAATAAATTTTCTCTTTTTTAAATCTACTGATTCCGCCGGAGATTGAAATGATTTTTCCTCCAACAACAAATATTTTTCTGCTTTTCTATGACCCTTAATTTTCTCTTTTTCTTTTAATAATTGCAGTTCAACTTTATCGACAGCCATATCTACCGCAGAATGAAAATCTGTCGATTTCTTTTTAACTTTTAATGTAACACCCAGTAAATTAATAACAATTTCGACAAAATAAAGATATTTTTCGCGGCTTAAAAAAACTTCAATTTCATTGATATTTGGAAAAATCTTATGGCTTTTAGCTAATTTTTCATTAATATAATCTAACAACGAATTTGGAACTTTAACTTTTATAGTCCTAATATTGATTACCATTGCTCCTCCCGAACCTATATAATACTAAAATCACGAATAAAGTCAACTATTTATACACAAAAATTAAAAATTACCTGCCCCTACTCACATCTTAAATTTCTTGCCGAGATATATTTTCCTTGCTTCTTCGCTCTCTAAAAGCTGTTTAGCTGAACCTTCAATTAGAACCCTACCATCATAAATTATGTATGCCCTATCTATTATCTCCAAAGCTTCTCTAACATTATGATCTGTCAATATAACACCTATCCCCGATTTTTTCAAATCTTTTATTATATTTTGGATATCAGCAATTGTAATCGGATCTATACCTACAAAAGGTTCGTCAAGAAGTATGAAATGAGGATTTATTGCTAACGCACGCGCTATTTCTGTCCGTCTTCTCTCGCCACCGGACAGATTATATGCGTATCTGTCTTTTAGATTATAAATACCCAGTTTCTTTAAAAGTAATTCACTTTCCGTGTAGCATTTATCTCTTTCATAACCGAGCATTTCAAGTATTGCCAGAATATTTTCCTGCACAGTAAGCCCTCTGAAAATCGATGACTCCTGAGATAAATATATTATCCCTTTTTGGGCCCGCAAATAAACAGGAATATTTATTATGTCTTCCGAATCAAAGTATATATGTCCGCTATCCGCCTTTATTAATCCGCTTATTATGTGAAACGAGGTTGTTTTACCGGCACCGTTAGGGCCAAGCAGACCTATAATTTCCGAGTCATTTACGAACATCGAAAGTTCGTTGACTACTCTGTGCTTTGAATAAGTTTTTACAATATTTTCTATTTTCAGTTGCATAATATTGAGAACCAATTTAAAATTAAAAGTTTCCGCTACTAAGTCGTTAGCGGATCCGCCGAAGCATAGTGGCGTAAAATATTCAGAACGACATTCATGTCATGCTGAGCCACATTCACTTCGTTCAGGATGACACTTTGTATCATTTTTAATTTTTCATCCCGTAAAAACGGGACAAGTTTTTGCATTTTTAATTGCCTATTTCATAATCATCTTTGATTGTACATTGCCTAAAATGGTTAAAATTTCTTTTTCCAATGCCAATATAATTTTGTCTCCGGTGTATTCAGAATAATTTTTTTCATCTCTTCTTATTATTTTAGGAGGACCGCCTAATAGCAAAAGCTCGTCTGTTTTTTTGTCATAAAATGCTTCATCACTTAGCATCTCTGTCCCTTCCTGAAAAATTTTAACATCTTTTATCGCATGAAACTTTTCACCAAAATCCGATATTTCAAGTTTTTCACAGGTCATATTTACAACGTCGGTTGTATTGTTGGTCAAAAATCTTTTCATTTTAACATTACCGAAAAAAATCCCGCTGCCGCTGTTTTTACTGTATTGTGCTTCATCTGCCCAGCCGTTGATATTTGTCATTCCGCTTGAATAGTGAATATTTATATTACCCTTACCGGTTATCTCGCCGTTTTTATCGTTTGACTTCATTTCATCTGCAATGATTTCAAGGTTTTTTTGCTTAAATTTTACATTACCCAGGAATTCCATTATATCGCCTTTCGATAATATTTTCATCTTATCACCCGTAATTGTGGTCGGTTCATTTTTATCTGCAGAAAATACAAAACAACATACGTTGATAAAAAATATTATTATTAAACTAGTTTTCATTATTTTATTCATTAATATTACTCTGCATTCTTCAGCTGTATCCTGTATACTGTGTACTGTGTACTGTATCCTGACTATTACTTCTTTACCACCTTCACGTCTTTTAAAATAGTTATATCTGACAAATCTGAATTTGCTTCCAGGCCTATGCCTGTAATTGTGGAATCCTGTTTCTCCTGGCGAATAAAAGAATTCGAAGTTACCCTATTGGTTTTTCCAAAATAATTCAGTGAATCGGCATAAATAGTAGTATTTTTCAAAAGTGAAACTATTGAAACATTCCCCATTGCCTTTACATCGCCTGTGTCGGATTGCAAAACTGCCTTGTCAGCTAAAATGAAAGAGCTTATTTTTTTATTTTCATAAAAGCTCATTCTAATGTTTGTTGCATTTACAACTTTTTTCTTTTCGTAAACATCGCCGTGAATTGCAAAAAAATTCCACTCGTGTTTTTCTAAGTCGTATTTGTCTATACTTAGATTTTTTATAATCTGGTCCGGGAATGTATTGCTTATAAAAAATTTGTCTGCCTTTTTGCTGCAAGAAATAAAGCAAAAAGACAATATAACTACGAGCGGTATTGCTTTAATACATTTTCCCATAAACCTTTTGATTTAAAAACAATCTCAATAACTTCCCTGAATACACCCTCGCCGCTTTCTGCATCTGTTATATAATCGGCCGATTTTTTAACATCTTCGGACGCATTTTTAGGACATGCAGAAAAACCGCATTTTGACATTACCGATAGATCTACCAGATCGTCACCTAAAAAAGCAACTTCGTCAATATTAAAATTCTCTTTTTCCAAGATTTCGTTTATTGCAGAAATCTTGTTCATACAGCCCTGGTAAAGATAATGAATGCCCACTTCCTTTGCCCTTGTTTCAACCTGTTCTGACTTTCTTCCTGTTACCCATGCAAGTTTTATATCTTTTGCATGATTTTTCAAAAGTGTATAGGCAAACCTGTCGCGCGCATCCCAGAATTTTACTTCTTCACCGTTTTTCAATATTATTATTTTACCGTCAGTCAAAACACCGTCTATATCTGACGCGATTAATTTAATATTCTTTATCTTATTAATTATCTTTTTACTAATCTTCATAAATAGAATCTGATTACACACCTGCCTGCCGGCAGGCAGGGATTTAGAAAACCGATTACACAGACTTTTAAAAGCAATTTAAGATTTAACGAAGAGCCTTAATCTGTGTAATCTTGCCTTTTATCTGTGTAATCAGTGATTGTTTGGATTTTTAAACAATCACATTTTATCTTTCTGTCATTTTTCTGGTATTTTTCTCAATATCCAGGAAAAGTAAAATTGTTTCGGCAATTGCGTTAAAAGAAATAAAAATTATATAGGATATAACGGCTATACCAACCATGCCGAGTAAAGACGAAAAAATACTTTGCGGAAGCAATACTATGAAACAACCTATTGCCGTTATTAATCCTATTATCAAAATAAATCTTCCGAGAAATCTAAATACGTTTGATATACGATGTAATGCCCCGTATCTGCGCGGATTTGCAATCTCCGGTGCTTTAAGAATATTTCCGCAATTAATACAATAACCGCTAACCGGTGTTTCTTTCCGGCAGATAGCACATATCATTATGGCTTCTTCTGCCGACGCTTTTTCTTCTGAAGTAGGTGAAAATTTTTCTCCCATTCCTATAAAAAGAAATATTAATCCTGCCGTTATACCGCCTGAAATTACATCAGCAGTAAAAAACATTGCAGGAGAAACCGCTTCAAATCTTAACCTCAAAAATATTTCCCAACCAATTGCACCGCCAATTGCGCCGCCTAACGCACCGCCGATAAAAACATAGATTCTTCTTTTATCACTGGATGTAAACAATCCGATAAAAGCGCCCGTAATTAACCATATAACCGCATTTGCCGTTGTGTAAAGTGAGAATTCTAAACTTTTTGCTTTTTCCGGAATAAACAGCCACATCGGCATATCATTTCTTAAAAGGTACATGGCAACAATACTTCCGATTACTCCGCCCAAAATTGCACCTAATAAACCGAAAATTACTTTATTAGTTGATTTCTCAAGAACTCCGATAACTATCCCAATAAAAACTGCAGCTATAACAATCCTAAGCACAATATAGAACGGTTCTGCTATTCCTTGATTTGTAATGTTGAAAATACCGGAAGATAAAAACCAGCCTATACAACCCGCAATTGCGCCGGCAAGCGTTCTTCTCAATAACCATGCAGCGGTTGTGAGTAAGAAATTTGTTCCGCAAACTCCGCAATACTTGGAACCTTCTTTTACTTCTGCATCACAATTTGAGCAACGCATAAAACCTCCGTTAAACAGCAATTTAAAATTTAAAAACTTGTCCCGTTGTTACGGGATGTAAAATTATCCGCCACTAAGTCGCTGGCGGATCCGCCTAAGCATCAATGGCGGAAAAATTGTGGTTAATTTATTAAAAAAACAATTTACCCATTACCCGTTACCCGTTACTTATTTATTGGTTTTGGTGCCATTTTTTCATACATCGGATATTCTGATTCCCAAGTTGGTAAATTTCTATCAAACTTGTTTAAGAAAAATCTTGCTACAAAAAATAAAACTATTACTATAACATAAATTATTCCAAGAACTTTCAAGTGCCATTTCCAAGTCGGTTTCCATGGAACATACATCAAATCTGCACCGCAACTTTTACATATCTTTGCCGTATCCTTGTTTTCAGTCTGACAATTATAACATTTCATAAACTTCTCCCCCTAAAGACAACCCGCCTGCATCAGCTGTGCTGAAAGCACTGCGGGCAGGTTAAAAATTCAAAATGAAAAATTTAAAAATGAATGTGAAAACCTTATCTTTCCGCTACGACTCCTCAGCCCGTTACTCGTTACCCGTTGCCCGTTACTTATTTTTAATTTCTTTCAATAAATTTTTTAGTTCAGATAATTTTACGGAATTTGCTGAATCTGATAATGCCTTTTCAGGACTGGGATGCACTTCCATGAAAATAGCATCTGTCCCAATCGCTAAAGCAGCTTTTGATAACGGCAGAATAAATTCCTTCTGTCCGCTGCTTTTATTGCCAAGACCTCCCGGCAATTGAACCGAGTGTGTAGCATCAAAAATTACGGGATATCCGAAATTTTTCATTATCACAAGAGAACGCATATCAACAATAAGGTTATTATAGCCGAAACTTGTGCCCCGCTCAGTAAGTAAAATATTTTTATTCCCGGTTGACTCTATTTTCTCAACTACATTTTTCATGTCATACGGCGAAAGAAACTGGCCTTTTTTTACATTTATAGGTTTCTTTGTAATTGCTGCTGCAATTAATAAATCAGTTTGACGACATAAAAATGCCGGAATCTGTATTGCATCCGCTACTTTTGCGACTAACGGAATTTCGCTAACGCAATGAACATCCGTTAAAACCGGTATATCAAATTTTTCTTTAATATCTGCTAAAATCTCAAGCCCTTTATAAATACCGGGACCGCGGTATGATTTTATCGAAGATCTGTTCGCTTTGTCATATGATGCTTTAAATACTAATGGTATTTTTAATTCCTTTGTAATTTTTTTAAGTTGTTCGGCAATCTTAAAAACAATTTCTTTTGTCTCAATTACACACGGCCCCGCAATTAAAACAAACGGATTTTTACCGCCGATTTTTATATTACCAATTTTAATTTCTATAGTCATTATTCAATATGTTCAATATATTCTATCAACCTTTTAGCCTTGTCTTTATCCCTGAGAAGCAACGAAGTGTCATTATTATTTTTTAACCCGTCAAACGAATAATTATGACTACCGATGATAATTGTTTCTTTATCTATAACTAAAACTTTGCTGTGAGTCGTCCTTTTAGAACTGTCAAACCGTACATTTATACCGGCTGCCTTTAATTTATTGAATACTTCCTGATTTTTTAGTGTTTCTTCTTTTATATACTCAGATTTTGGATAGTCCAAAACCACATAAACATCTAATCCCCTGGTACGTGCATCTATGAAATCCCTGAGCAACCTATTGGAATATGCATCTTTATAATCGTAAAGAAGAAACAAATAAGCGACAAGATGAACTGATTCTTTTGCATTTTGTATCTCTCTATGAGCAATCTGAAAGTATTCATCATTCAGTATTAGCTCGCTCTGTATTCTTGCTGTGACACATCCTAAAAAAATATTTACTATGATAAAAAGCAAAATTATTAATGTCCATTTTTTCACTCATTCCTCTTTTTGACACCGATTCTATCCTCTACTCATTACCCATTACCCGTTACTATTCTTTCACACAACAACCCGATTCTTATAATTCAATACACTTGCCAATGTAAGCGGGTTAGGGTCATCGATATCAACCGAGCTCCAAGCGTCCATCATAAAACGTTCAATATATGCATACGGTAAAAATCCGTAACCTTTCTGTCCCCACTCTTCTGACCATGAATTCTTAAATTTAATAACTTGCTTTTTATCGTCATAACCTACCGGACAAATTGCATGCCCACCCAAGCTGCTTTCATTTTTCTTTGGCATAGGCACAATACCCGTCGTTCCGGTTTCCATCATCCCATTGAAAACCTCAATCCCGATAACGCACGGTCCTTTAGTCGCAAGATTTAGACGCAGTTCATTAAGGTTAAGTATACGGGCATATGTCATTATACTAAATTTTTTGGCATTTGTCTTGGCTCCTTCCTGCGCTTTGTTTCTTTGATGCGGGAAATACGGCCAATACTTTTCCTGGCAAACACCTTTGCTCTCAAGCACCTGCATCGCCGCGCGTATTGTCGTGCCTTCTGCCCCGGGTATACCGTCAATCTTTTTACATTCACTATAAAGAAACCTGGGGGAAAGCAAAACCAATTTTTTATAATCCTGTAATTCCTGGTACTCTTTCATACCGGCGACTGTCGCAAAACCAACGCAGGTACCTTCATCTCCCTGATCTCTGACAGGCGATACCTTTGGCGTATAGTCAACCTTAGCCGGTAACTTTACAACCGGCAAATACGCCCTCATCAAATAATCCCTGTCGTCAAATTTATCTTTAATACATCCAAATTTTTTCATTTGTTTTAAAAACTATACTTAAACACTGCTCTTACCGAATTCCGGCCAACACTATCTTTCTGTACATAATCCGTATATCTGGATATAAAATCTATCCCTAGTGTTAAATCTCCATCTATGAAATATTTATCGATTGATAAATTAGTATAGTATCTTTTTTTATCATTATTTGAATCATTAAAATCGTAATTATTTCCTATTAATCCCGCCGAAACCTTCCAACCATTTTGTTTTATTTTGTAATTTGCTTTTATACCGGCGGTTTCCTTCCTGTAATTATTACCTAACTTAAGACTATAATTTACATTTTTATGCTCAATATCAAAATCAAGCCATATTCTATTTTTGTCATTATCCAAAATTTCGTATCCCCATCCGTTTTGAATATAAAACCCTTCGTGATTTAAGTCAGCGTCAATATAATCCCTTTTAAAATACTGATATTTTAAATTTGCATTTAATCTTTTATTGATTCTGTGTTCAGTCCCGGCATAGTATTGTCGATATTCGTAATCGTAATCATCGTCTCTTTCGTCTTCTTCTTTAGTATCCCGCTGGCCCCAGCTAGCCCGGGTTGTGATTTCATATAGCCAGGGAAAATCAAAAATATAATCAAATCCTCCCATGGCATCCTGTTTGGTTCTTTTCCGGTCTATTTTCTTTTCTTTCAGTTGTTCTATCTTGTAAGATGAAGTAAGCATTAATTTCTTACCCAAAAAATATCTTTTCCCGCCAAGCTTACTAAAAATCTTAAGTTGATCATTATTTTCTGATTTTAAATAATCAAAATCATCGATACCCGCAGATAAATTTATCGTATAAAAATCTTTTTTCGTAAATGTAATATCGGGTACGCCTGTAACCTGATTATATTCACTTTTTGGAGAATTATCATACCGTTTCTCTTTATATTTCATTTTAAGGCCCAGCTCCAGCGATTCTTCCTCAAGCTTGCTGATAAAATATGACCAGTTTGTTTTGAAAATTTTAGATACGTTATCCAAAGAATCTTTAGTATCATAGTTTTTGTCATAGATGAATGAGCTTATATTGTAAATTAACCGATCTGATACTTTCTGTCCGAATTTGAGATGATAGTTGTGATAAGTATAATCATCATCCGTGTCTTCTTCTTCGTAATCTTCAGATGTTGACCTTTTACTTACTTCAGTATAACCGCTTAAGGTAAAAACATCCGCTTTTGATAAAGTATATTCATTTTCATCCGTGTAAACCGGTAAAGTAAAACCTTTTATTATATTTAGGGTAAAAAACCCAATTATGAGAAAGAACACTTTTTTCATTATCTAATTTGTTATGATGGAGTTCCTGCCGATGCATCAGTGACAGACTACCTCTTCGGTTTGCTGTAGTTGCCAACCTTGGCTGGCTTCTTTGTCTTTCAAATGTCAACACAGCCGAGCAAGCTCGTCAACTACATCCGCCAGTTGGCGGAGATAGGTAACCCCTGCCAATACTATGATCTACCTAATTACAGCTATTTTCCTTAAAACCCTTATCGTCTTCTCGCCTGTCTTGTGTGCCTTTATTATATATAAATAAACGCCAGATGCAATGTCATTTATATCCCAAGTGTATTCGTAGGCGTATTTATTATTCTTTATAATTGGCAATGAAAATATTTCATTTTTATGCAATAATTCACCTGCTATGTTGTATATTTGTATCTCCAAACTATCAGCTATTCCACACTCAGCATGAATAATTGGCTGATAACCATTTTTAGCCGGGTTTGGATATGCATACACCTCACCCTTAACAAATGCTGCCGACGGTGCTTGTTTTAATGCTCCAAGTAATATTGGCTTTTCTTTGTAGTTTACACCTATTATCTTGCTTTGGCCGTTTATGTCAATGCTTTTTGCTATTACGTTACTTAATGTTATTCCTTGTCCGTTTATTGATATATCGCTGTATGGAGCATATATTATTCCTTTTAGTTCTCCCTGCCCGCTTATCTGTATCGGTTGTGTAGTGTTACAATAAATCATTAACTTGTATGGGTTCCCATTATAATGTACTTCACTTTGTCCTGATATCTGTATTTTGCCTATGCATAATATTTGTATTTCGCCGGTTAGATTAAGTTTTGCTTGTCCTGATAGATCTATTCCTGATAAATAATATGTTCCTGTTGATATTGTTAGTGTGTCCTGCCCTGATAGTGTTAATATTCCATTTATAAGTGCTTTTTTGCCTTTGCTGGTTAATGGTATTTTGTCGTTGTCGTTTGTTTGTGATATTTTTACCTGCATTGTGTCCAAGTCTATAATATATGGACTCATTGGTTCTGTATTTTGTGTTATTGTCCCAGTTATTTTGCTTTGGCCAATTAATGTTATTTTTTGTCCTTCCGCATTACCGTCTATTAATGCTTGTCCTGATAGTTTTATTTGTTTGTTGCTTCTTACATCCCCGTATATTTTACCTTGGCCGTTTATTGTTATTCCTTCAATTCCAAGTGCTGCATATTCAGTTAGTTGCGTTACCGTAAATACTGCTGATTTTAATGTTTCTACGTTTGAAACATTATCAATACTCCGGTAAGTTACTGTGTGAGTACCTTCGGAGACAAGGTAAATGGGTAAAGAGGTAGAAAGGTAGACAGTGTATGTACTATTATCTATTGAATAATATGTTTCTTTCACACCGGATGCTATACCGTTAACTAACGGATCAATAGTATTAAAAAATATTGGGGTGTCTGGTGTTATGTAGGTTTCTGTTGTGTTTATAGTAGTGATTGGCGGAGTTGCGTCTACATTTAGAGTTATAGAGTTATAGGGTTCAGCATTATTGAGATTATCCTCTGCATAGTATTTTATTGTATGGATACCTTCTGATAGAGTAAATGAAGATGTATAATTTATGAACTCTGAACTATCAACTCTGAACTTAATATCTTTTAGTCCTGAAAATACTCCATTGATTATTGAATCTTCTGCACTTATTATTATTTCCGTCTCTGAATTTATATATGTTTTGTCGCCAATCTGAAATCCCGATGAGTCGGGACAAGTTCCGCAATTTGAAATTTGTAATTCCGATTCCGGCGGAGTATTATCTAATTTTATTGTTACTGTTCTTTCCGGTTCGGTGTTTTCCACGTTATCTTGCGAGTAATAATTCATTAAATATATTCCATCTATGCCAGTTATGTTGAATGTGGTGATATATTGGGTATATGCTGGAATATTATCGGTACTGGTATATATGGTGTATTTTGTTTCTTTTATACCTGACGGTATTGTGCCAGTACTTGCTTGCCCTGAGCCTGTCGAAGGGTCTATGGTTACCAATTTAAATATTGAGTTTGAGGTTATGTATTCATTAAACTTTGGATCAGAGATTGATAAAAACGTTTCGGGAACGCTGTTGTCAATTGTTATTGTTAATGATTTTTCTGCCTCTTGATTTAGTAGGTTATCATAACTTCTGTAATATATAGTATGCTCGCCGTCAGACAGATTAGAAAGATAAATGGTAGACAGGTAAATAGAATACGGACTATCATCTATCTTATATTCTGTGTATTTTACACCAAGTCCTATTCCATCCCCAACTTCTATTAAATCATCTATCGCCGATAATTCTATTTGCGACTCCGACGTTATATATGTCTTGCCATTAATTTGAAATTTGTAATCTGCAATCTGCAATTGACTCACCGGCGGTTTTGTATCCCAAACTACTTCAAATTTTGCCGTAGTAGATGAACTGTAATTACCGATTGCATCTGTAGCTTCAACTGTCAATGTATAAATTCCATAGGATGGTAAATTAAGAGGCTCTATCTGAACATCCGTACTCACTATTACTTTAGTACCGATTTTTGATGTATCAGGACATTCTATCAACGTTAAATAACCGGTTGTTACAAACCGTGACAAATCAGTTACATTGAAATCAACATATATTTTATTTAAAGTTGCTATAAATCTTTCTCCGCCTTCAGGTGAATTTATTGTAATTACCGGTGATTCATTATCGGTAATTGCTAATATGCCTATCCTACTTGAAGATTCGTATCTGCTGTCTCCGTCAAATCGCACTCTTAAATAGTATGATAATCTTACCGGTCTTTCAGGAAGTGAAAATTCAAATGTCACACTGCTTTTTACAAGTGTGCTTTGTGTTATTGTTTGCCAACTGTCATTATTCCAATATTCAAGCACAACCGTTTTTGGTTCATCTTCCTGGTGCAATAATTCTAAATTTTCATCATCTGTCATTGTTACTATCAATGTTGTTGTTCCCGGATACAAAATAGTTGCGTTAGGTTTAGATAATATAACTTTTTCTTTTACTATTTTTAATGTTTCCTGCACTTGACTGGGTAAATAATAATATCCATCACCGGGAAATTCTATCTTTATAGGATATTCACCGGGCAGTAAATCAATGCCGTATAAAGCAGAATAAGAACCATTATTGCCGGTAATTTCTGTGCAACTGCTATTATTAACATAAAAATTGACTTGTTTATCAGCTAATGCATTGTTGGAAGTATCAGTTAGTGTTGCACGAAATTCAAATGTATCGGAATAATTAATTATTTTTTCAGTATTATTGTAAATACTTGTTTGTTTTGGAATAACTGAAATTATCGTATTTGTCCTTGTTTCTTCAGGTACTGACGGAAAATACACGGTAGCGTAATTTGCTATTACAGTTCCCGGTTGCGCATTACTATTTACCCTGACGCTCATATCAAACTTTCCGCCTTGCTTTGAACCAACTTCTCCGTAATTATCCGCAAAAACCGTGAGCAATCTTGTTTGCGGACTATATTTATATTCAAAATTACAAGGTATTTCTGTATTATTGTTATAATCAATTCTTTTAAAATTGGAAACATTTAAACTTGTATCATCTATACCTTCAGGTAATACATCAGTTACATATACGCCGTAAGCAATACCCTCGCCTACATTTTCAAATTCAACAGTATAATTTAATGTCTGTCCTGCAGAGATATACCCCTCGGGCCCGTACATAATATTAGGATCACGTGCTATAAGAACTGATAATAATTTTTTGTATATTGATGCAAAAGGCCCGACCGGCGTTGTTGTCGGAGAACTCGGTGGTGTAGTTGGTCCCGGAGGTAATGGAGGTTCTGGCGGCGGACTTCCAGGTGGCTCCGGTGGTTCCGGCGGTGTTGGTGGCCCGGGTGGCGTTGGCGGTTGTGGTGGAGTCGGTGGTTGTGGCGGTGTTGGTGGTTCTGACGAACCATCACCATCGCCATCACTTTCGCTTACTTTAAAAGAATAACTTCTACTTTCTTCTAAATATAGTTCATTTTTAACTACAAAACTTACATTATACGTCCCCACCGGCAACGGCTCCGGTGTCTCGTAGGTAATACGCACTGTCTCGGAATTTATCCTAAATAAATTAGGAATTTCTTCAGTCCCGCCATTTATACTTATTTTAGCTGATTCTATTCGTAATTTAGATTTTACTAATAATTTTATTTGTACTTTTTTCGGTTCATCTTCGTTAATAATCACATTATCTTTTGGTGAGAATGTATCGGTTAAAACAGGGAATGGGGTGTAGGGAGTGTGTGGCATATATGCTCCATATCTATATAATTTCAATTCATTATTTTCTATTTTAAAATTCGTCGTTTCTTCTATGACTCTTCTCATATGAATGCCTGTTACATATGATAACCATGCGGCGTGTATTATTGTTACTGTTCCAGTGTTAGCTGTATTATAATTTAATTTAGTTTTTACTAAGACAACATGGCCTTTTGGATCATATAATGCATCACCATTATCTATTAAATGATAATTCGCAACACTTAATCCATATTTAGAACCAACATTGCTACTATGTATATCATTTGTATTTCCGGGTACCCACATCTCTTCTACAAACTCTGCACAATCTATCCCGGCATATCCTTTGCCTGCATGACTTGAAGGTACTGTTGTATCTAAATCCCTTTTCCCTGCTATATAACCATTGGTAATTCTACTTTTGAATGTAGTGAATGTATTGTCCATGCCATACGCATACGCTACACTGGGATATGATTTACCTAGTTCAAATGGCCACCAACTATTAGGAAAATTTGAATTTAATTCTTTATCCACATTTCGTCTATCATCTATGTCATCGTTTGGTATACCCCTTTTTGTTACAATATCTTTTCCTATTTTTACTTTTATATCAGAACCATCATCTATAATATTATTCACTGAGCATACCCAAGGTTGTAATAACATATATGGCGCAGTTCTAGATATAACTTCATCTCTTGTAATGCCACAAATAGATGTTTTGATAGAAATCAAAAAAGTTGAAAATATAATACAATATTTGATATTGTTATTTATCTTTTGGAACATATTTTATTACCTTTAGTATATTACTAATCATATCATCATAAAAATAATATTTATCTATATAATATATCGGTACTCCTTCTAACTTTTTTATGAGTTTACCTTCCAAATTAAAAACAAATATTTCACTTTTAGCATTTTCTGCTTTACCTGAATAAATTTCTACATAAATTTCATTTGGTGTTAAAAAACCATAATACCTTATAGGATATTCGATCTTTGATAAATCAATTTTCGTTATCTTATTTGTTGATTTTGACTTAATATTTATTATCCTTTCTGGCAAACCACTCTCAGAACTCGAAAGATATAATGAGTATTCGCTTTTGTCGTCTGGTATTTCTTTGTATTTTGCTTCTGTATTTATATCAAGATAATATTTGTCCATATTCAAGAACAAACGATCATTTTTTACTATTAAAGAATTGCCTGCTTCTACTTCCCATTTCTTTATAAACTTATCATCCTTAAACTGCCAGACTTCGCCTTTTTTGTTTCTTTCAAAATAGTAATATAAATTGTCATTCGAATCTATTACAATGTTAATACCATATACTTCAATGGGATATATTAAATATTTTTCTTTTAAATATGGGTTTTCTATAGGTTTTCCTTCAAAATATTTTGTCTTACCTTTAAAAGATTCAACAGGTATTGAAAGCAAATATTTACCTTCACTATCAAATTTCTGTATTCTATTATTTACAGTATCAAGAATATATATATTCCCTTTTGAATCTACTATCATACTTTGAGGTTCGTAGAATTGTTCTCCCCATTCGCTCTTTCCGAATTCCCCATGTTCTGTCCCCCACATCCCTTCCACAATTACCTTCGGCATATACTCTTCTACCATTACAGGATATGTAGCATAGGGCGTAAGTATCATTTTATATGTCTCTGTGCTTTCAGACAATTCCGCTGAATATAAATACATACTATTAAGAAATAAAACCAACACTAAAATGTTTTTCTGTAATTTCATAAACAATATTTATTCTTCCTGTGTTTTATATAATTCTGCAGAACATCCTAACGTCGTATCAGCAAATATACCACCTTTAATTACTATTTGATAATTAAATTTTATTGTTGATTTTGCGGGAATTATTTTCATATCCCAGCGTAATAATGGCCATGGATCTTGTTCATTTACCCAATCTTCTAATCCAAGTATTTGAAGATAACATCCTTCTGTACCGGAAAGATATTTACATTGTGACGGTAATTCTACAAGTACCGCATAATTTTCCGCAGCGCCCAATCCATCGTTCCGTACTTCTACAGTGCATGACACAGTTTGTCCAGGACTTGCTCTGTCCGGACTAAAAAGCTTTACGCTTAAATCAGGTTGTGGTGATAAACCATAATCAAGCCGTGTTATAGATAAAGAAAGATTTTTTGTTTTTTCATCTATTGTTGCTGATGCAAGACCGTATATAGGTTTTGTTATTACTCCTTCCAGTTTTGTTTGGAATACATTGTATTTTACAGTCGTATAAATTGAACCTGCTCCTAAATTTGAATTAAATGATATTATAGAAAATCCTTCGTTGTTATATGGATTATTTATATCGTTTACTCTTAGTAATGTTAATGTTGTAGATAAATTACCGTTATAATGCCCAACTGAATTTCCTTCTAACATTTTTTGAAGGTAATATAACTGTGTGTTAGGATATTCTGTTTCCATCTGATATGTAATGTTTCCAGCTATTTTTATTTTGTCTATCATTTGTTGATTTTCGGCTTGAACTATTGATAATGTGGCGTAATATATATCGTAATTATTACTTCCGGTTACCGATTCTTGAATTACTCCTTCTATTATTCCGTACATCGGACCTTTAACATTTCCATACAAATATATTTTTCTTTCTTTTTCATTTAAATAAGACATTCCATCACATTGATTTAAATAAGATGCGTTACCAACAGTTAATATGAATTCGCTTTTAAAAATACCTTTATCCGCAAATACACCTGTTTTAATATCTATTTTGTCAAAATAATTAAATGCAAGTGTTCCAATCATCGTATTACCTTCAAAAGTATTGTTTTGCAGTACCAATTTCTATTTTTTTAGTGTTTCATTTATGATATTATTTTTTGTATAGGTTTCAGTTAAATCTGATACCGCTACCGGTGAATCTGTTGTTAGTGATTTATATATGACGGTTCCATCCGGGGCGTTCGCTAATCCTTGTCCGCCTTTTGCTTGTATACTACCTGTATATGAAGTTGTTTCATAATATACGGCTATCCTACCACCTGCTCCGGCATTTGCTAAATAATATTCTGATGCATCACCGCCATCGGCATTTATTTCTCCGTTACCGCTTAATGTTTTTGTTATTATGTATATACTGCCACCTCGGCCACCACTGGTGTGCCTGTCTCCCCAATAGTTATATTTAATTCCTTTTTGTCCTCTCGCAGTTATCTGGCCATTAATTATTATGTTATTCGCAATTATTTTTATCTTACCACCGCCGCTTGCTCCTGCACATTGTTCGTTTGCATTACCGCCGCTACCCAGTTCTGCAGGTTCGTAAATAGAACCGTATATCCCTGCTGGGCCACTACCACCGGGGTATCCTTTGTAATCCACATTGATACTGCCACCGTCTTCTATTATTAAGTTATTACTTACTTCAAGGTCAAAATCAGAATCCTGTAATGTGTGGGTTACTACACCGCCGGATGAGATTGTTAGATTTGATGTGGTAAGTTTAGTGTTCAAATAAAACGTTCCTTTATTACCTATTTGAGGTGTTCCTAATATTAACAAACTACCTTCGTTATAGTAAAGCATCCCGCCATTTTCCAATGTTAAGTTTGTTATTGTTAAATCGCCATTATTACTTAATATACCATTATTAGTTATAGTTAAGTCTGTAGTTGTTATTTTGTTAGTGTTATTTATTCTTAGTTCTGCTTTGTTCTTCATTATTATATTATCTAATGTATATGTACCTTGTGGTAATAAAGTGGGTGAACAGTTGTTACTACTGTTGTTATCTAACGTTAAATTACCATTAGATTGTTGTGTTGATTTAATATATATTGTTCCTGCTGCCGAATCTTTTGACAAACCACCTGTACCACGACCTCCGTTACCAGTAATATTGCCTGTAAAATTGTTTATCTCATAATATATTGCTATCCTACCACCAGGGCCGGCAGATACGCTGTAATATGGTGTATTGCCGCCATCGGAAATTATCTTCCCGTTACCGAATAATGCCTGCGTTCTTATATAAATACTACCGCCTTCTGCACCGGTTGTGTATTGTTCTGACCAGTAATGATATGATATCCCGTTTTGTCCTCTGGTTGATATTTGTCCATTTACTACCATGTCTTTTGCTGTTATTTTTATTTTCCCGCCGCCGGTTGCTCCGGCACATTGTGCATTTGCACCTCCGCCGGCTCCCATGTCTACCGGCTCGTATATCGAACCATGCGGCCAACTTGGACCATTACCACCGGGATATCCTTTATAATCCGCATTGATACTGCCACCGTCTTCTATTATTAAGTTATTACTTACTTCAAGGTCAAAATCGGAATCCTGTAATGTGTGGGTTACTACTCCGCCGGATGAGATTGTTAGGTTATCTATTGATAATGCTGTGTTTAAATAAAATGTTCCACCGCTGCCAATTTGTAATATACCGTTATTTGGTATTGTTCCTTTAACTGATAGATTTCCCTCATTGTGATATAACACACCACCACTTTCTAATGTCAAATTAGTAATTGTCAGATTTCCGTTATTAGTTAATGTTCCATAATTGGTTATGATTAAATTTGTAGTTGTTATTTCGTTAGTGTTATTTGTTCTCAGTTCTGCTTTGTTCTTTATTATTATATTATCTAATGTATATGTACCTTGTGGTAATAAAGTATACCAGCTGTTATTGGTGGTATTGTTATCTAGTGTTAAATAACCGTTGGATTGCTGGGCTGACTTAGTATATATTGTCCCGGCAGAAGCTTCTGTCGGTAAACCGCCGGATCCGCGGCCACCGTTTGCAGTAATATTACCTGTAAGATTGTTTGTCTTATAATATATCGCTATTCTGCCTCCTGCTCCACCGGATACTGAGTAATATGGCGAATCTCCACCGTCTGCAAGTATCTTACCACTTCCGGATAATGCCTGCGTTCTTATGTAGATACTTCCGCCTTCGGCACCGTTTGTATATTGCGGTGACCAATAATGATATGATATCCCATTTTGGCCTCTGGCTGATATTTGTCCATTTACTACCATGTCTTTTGCTGTTATTTTTATCTTCCCGCCTCCGGTTGCTCCGGCACATTGTGCATTTGCACCTCCGCCGGCCCCCATGTCTACCGGCTCATATATCGAACCATGCGGCCATGCAGGACCACTACCACCAACATATCCTTTGTAATCCACATTGATACTGCCACCGTCTTCTATTATTAAGTTATTACTTACTTCAAGGTCAAAATCAGAATCCTGTAATGTGTGGGTTACTACACCGCCGGATGAGATTGTTAGATTTGATGTGGTAAGTTTAGTGTTCAAATACAATTTTCCATATATTTGAACAGAATTGGTATATGTATGAGGATTATCTAATATGTAGGTTTCTGTAGAAAGAACTATTAAATCACTGTCTGTATCGGTTACTGCTAATAAATACGTATTGGATAAAAAAAATATGATTAATATTGCTAATAATATATTTAAATATATATTTTTCTTCATATTCTATGCTATCTTGCCTATATTTAGTCTCTTTAAATATTTTCCGACTTTCAACAGGTCCGCTTTTGTATCAACACCTATTGTATTGTATTTTGTTTTAACAACAAAAATTTTATAACCGTTTTCTAAAATTCTTAACTGTTCAAGTTTTTCTGCAATTTCAAGCGGTGTTTGTTTCATCCCGGAATATTTCAGTAAAAAATTATTGCGATAGACGTATAAACCGATATGTTTAAGTGAATTTTGTAAAGGTAATCGCGAAAAATAAATAGCAAAATTATTTTTATCAATTATAACTTTTACGTCATTTGGATTTGTTCTTTCCTGTTCCGAGGTAAAATCAGTTGCAAGTGTTGATACTAAAATATCTTTGTTATCAATTAACGGTTTAACCGCTAAATCAATCATTGCGTGCTTTATTAGCGGTTCATCGCCTTGAATATTAACGACGATATCACAATTCATTTTTTTTGCGACAAATGCCAGCCTGTCGGTACCGCTATTGCATTGCGGCGTCATTATTACATCTGCGCCAAAAGATTTCGCAGAATTAAAAATTCTTTTGTCATCGGTTGCAATTATAACTTTATCTAATAATTTGGATTTTGAAACTGATTCATAAACCCATTGTATCATGGGTTTGTCTAAAATTTTAATAAGTGGTTTTCCTGGTAATCTGGTAGAGGCGTATCTGGAGGGGATAATACCAATTATTTTCATTTTAATGCTTTTGATAACTCCTGAGGGGAAACCGTTGCGGTACCAACTTTTCCAACGACAATTCCGGCTGCAAAATTTGCAATTTTTGCCGAATCTGAAAGAGACATCCCACTTGCCAAAGCCAAAGTTAATACGGCAATTACAGTGTCTCCTGCTCCCGTTACATCAAAAACTTCTTTCGCCGCTGTGGGTATATGCAAACTTTTTGTTTGTTCAAAAAGAGTCATGCCGTTTTCACCCTGAGTTATCAATACTGACCTGCATTTTAGTTTTTTTAATATTTTTTTCCCAAGTTCGTCTATTTCACTTATATTTTTTAACCTTGTAATATGCATTCCGCCCATAGCTTCGTAGATGTTCGGCGTCAAGCAGTCGACATATTTATATCTTGTAAAATGTTCTATTTTAGGGTCAACGGTAACTATTTTTCTATGTTTTTTGGCTAATTTTATAATCTTTTGTATTATACTTTTGGTGATTACTCCTTTACCATAATCCGATATCAATACCGCATCTGAATCAGATATTCTTTCAGTGAAGAATTCTAAAATCTTTTTTGTGTTGACCGGGGAAAGTTCACGTACGGTCTCTTTATCAAACCTGACAACTTGTTGATGACCGGCAATTATCCTTGTTTTGATGGAAGTTTCTACGGTTTTATCTTTAAATATACCGCTTACATCAATATTTTTCGCATGAAGTTCTTTTAATAATACTTCCGCAGTATAATCATTCCCGACAATACCTGAAATAGAAACATTTCCGCCAAGAGAAACTATGTTATTTGCAACATTTCCGGCTCCGCCTAAACAGTATGTTTCCATCTTAACTTCAACAACCGGAACGGGTGCTTCCGGTGAAACTCTTCGTGCCTCACCACGGATAAACCTGTCAAGTATCAAATCCCCAAGAATAAGCACTTTCGCTTTCGAAAATTTATCGAATATATGACTAAAATTCATAAGAGAAATTATATAAATTTATTACAGAAAAGTCAATAAAGAATGATATAGCAAAGGAAGCATTATTTCGTGGTGCCCGATGAAGTAAAAACCACTGCCGCCGGTAGGCCTTGAAACTATATTTTCTGCTGCTCTATACTGATAATTCATATCGAAATTACAAGCAGTAAAATTATTAACTTTATGCCCAAGATTTCTTGCTAAATTCAATGATTTTAGGAAAACTTCCGGCAAAATTACAGCAGACCCAAAGTTTAAAACCACACCGCCTTCCAATTTTGTAATTATATCCGTAAGTTTTATGAAATCATTATATGATGTTTTACCCCAGCTTGCCCCGTCACATTCGGGATGCTGATAAATTATATCGGTACCTATACCGGCATGTACCGTTGCCGGAATTTTTAAATTATATGCATTTGCAAAAATGCTATCTCTATGAAATTTTAATTTTTTATTGTTAATCATATTGCCGATTGTTTCGCCAAGCCCGAGATTTCTTTTTGCACCTTCTTTTACCGCTCCATTTATATATTTTCCTGTTTCAAGTGACATACCGAATTCACCTTTTTTTAATTGTATTGCGACATCTTCGGACGTTTTTCCGGTATAAGCAAGTTCAAAATCATGGATGATTGAAGCTCCGTTTGTCGAAACCGCGGTAATTACGTTTTTTTTCATTAAATCAATGACTATACGGGAAAGCCCGCATTTAATGACATGCGCTCCAAACATAAAAATAACAGGTTTTTTATTTTTTTTAGCAGAAATAATCCTTTTGACGACTTCTTTAAAATTCTTGCCGGCTAAAACATCCGGCATGCACTTAATTAAATTTTTTTTATCCGGAGTTACCAGCATGTTTATGCTAACCTTGCTTTCTCTTTTCTCCAACGGATATCTTTTAACTTTTTTTATATTTATCACCATGCCCCCTTCATTTTTCAGGAATGTTCGCCATATTTTCATTCCATTCAGCAATGATATTACCAACGCTGACTCCGGATTTCATCTTTACGGGAATATGTTTTTCATCGTCAGTTAGCCATATTTTTATAGTTCCCTTTTGCATAAAAATACCCTGATCCTGAAGAATCGGTTCAACAACAATGGTCTTATATTCTTTATTATTAACATTTATTGTCTCTCTACCGTAAATGTTAATATACATTATATAATTTTTTTTGTGAGAATTAACATTTACTTTTAACGCTTTACCAGGTTCAAGTTTCTGAAGCCTAACCCAGTAAAAAGCAGAAAGTACATCTAAAGCATTATCAAAAATATTAAATGTTTCTCCTTTATTATTTGTTCCGATATGTTTTTTCTGATCGTATTTTGTCATTCTTTCCCGTTTGTATCTGCCTTCTTTTATTTTTTGCAGAAATGCTAACGAATGAAAACTATTAACATCAATCCAAGCTTCATTCATATCTCTTACTTTATAAAACACATCAAAAAACGGCACTGATTTTGCTTCAGAATATATATGATATGCTTTTTTACCTTCATAATCCTCTATACCTTTTACTTCAAGAAGACCATATCCGACTTTAACAAATTGCCAGCTTACTTCAAAAACCAATTTTTCACCTACAATCAGCGTCTTATTCTCTGAAAAACAATTATTAATAGGTAAAAAACACAGCATTAAAACAAGTATTTTAATTTTCATTTTTTATTATCCATTCTGCGGCAGCTAAAATATCTTTCGCTGTATAATCCGCACCTTTGACATCTTTACCCTGACCGCTTAAAACAAAAATTGATTTTGCATTTATGCTTTTTGCCAAATCAATATCACATTGTTTATCGCCGACAATGTATGAATTTTTTAAATCTATATTTAAATCTTTTTTTGCCCTAATAAGCATTCCGGGTTTTGGTTTCCTGCAAGAACAGTTATCGTCCGGATGATGCGGACAAACATATATATTATCAATATGGGCATAGTTTTCATTAAGCCTCTTTTTTAATTCCTTGTTTACTTCGTCTGCATCTTTCCTGGAGTAATACCCCCTTCCAATCCCGGACTGATTAGTAACAATTATAACTTTATATCCTGATTTGTTCAATAGTCCTATCGCTTGTGCAGATTTTTCGAAAACCTTAAGATCTTTAACTTTTGATAGATAATGTGAGTCTTCAATTATCGTACCGTCTCTATCAAAAAAAACTACCCTGCTTTTATAAAACGTCAATGCCATTAAAAATAATGCAGTCATTCTAACTTCCGAATCACCATAAGTATATTCTGTTAAACCTGATAATAAAAACCCTGGAATTCCCAATAGACATCCTGAAATAAAAAACCTCTCTAAACCACTGACGTACTTTGCTTTTCTTATTCCGTAATAAAAATAAAATACAAATAAATTCAAAAAAGCCAATAAACCAAATATTCCTCTTTCAGTCAGCAAATGTATAAATGTGCTATGCAAATGTGAAAGTTTATAATGTTCTTTTGGTAAATTTAATTTTTCATAATAACCGGGATATACCGTTTTTATATTTTTCATTCCGGTTCCAAATAACGGATAATCCTTAAAAATTGCAAAAGAAGTTTTCCACATGTTGATGCGGATAGGATCTCTGAAATCAGTTGCCCTTTTAATAATATTTGCCCTTTTTGGAAGGAAAAAACTTGAGGATATTATTAAGATTAAAATAATACCAAACCAAATAAAATTAATATTTTTAAGTATTTTAAATTGAGTAAAAAACATAATTCCAAAAATAACAAATGTCGTTAACCAGACCATCCTGACATAACTTAAAACTATTCCTGAAATAATAAGTCCGATAATCAAATAATAAAATATTTTTTTTCTTGAATTTAGTGAAAAATAAATGGCTATCGGCAAAGCCATAAGAAGCCCTTCTGCATATGTGTGCATCCATGAACGCGTTCCATGAGCGCGAAAATTAAACATGCTCAAAAGGCTTGCGGTTTTACCGTATGCAACATTATCCCAGATATTATTGCCGCTAAAGTACTGCCACAAACCTAATATGCCGGTCAAAGCAGAAGAAATTAAAAAGAAATAAACTATTTTTTTTACGTGTTCAAAATCTTTTACATTTACAGCAATAATAAAAAAAACTATAAAAAGCAATTCAGAATTTAAACCTTTTATACTATTTGAAAAATTTAAACCAAAAAATGAAGAAATTATTGTTACAAGCAGAAATATAAAAATTGGATAAATTAACGGAATAGAAAAATCTTCTGATTTTTTTAAAATTATTTTAATAATCCATACGAGCAATAGAATTGCCCAAACAACATTTGTTGCGGCAATAGAAATTGGAATTACAAACGCCAGCACCATTAATCCATAATATAAAATTGAATCAAGCTTTTTAACCAATCTGGCCCTCCAGAAATTTAGCAAATTCCTGTTTTTCTTTGATTTCAAGTTTTACATCAAGAACATAGCATGGAAAATCTTCCGGCAAACGGGTAGCATCTTTTGATGTGGTAATAATAGCTGCCTGAAATTCTGCGGCATCGCCGTAAAATTTTCCTATATCCCTGTCTTTAAAAAAGTAATGATCGGGATATTTTTTATGACCAAGAAGATTCAGTCCTAATTCTTTGATTGTCTTTTCAAAATCTTCAGGAACAGCAATCCCCGAAATGGCAATGACATTCTTTTCTTGTAAAGTTGATATTTCAACTTTATTGCCATTTCTATCAAAAATATTTTTACTGAAATATGCATGGAAAACGGGAATATCTTTTTTATATTTTCTTATTGTGGCTTCTATTTCCTGAATTTTTTCGTCCGGTACCTGATTGCTTCTTGTAATTACAATAACATCTGCTCTTGACAAGCCTTTTACGGGTTCTCTCAAATACCCTGCAGGTAAAAGCAAAAAATCACCGAAAGGATTCAAGGCATTAATACATACAATATCTAAATTCCTATAAAGGCCCAAGTACTGAAGCCCATCATCCAGAATTATCGTATCGGTTCCGAATTTTTCAATTGCAAAATGCCCCGCTTTGTATCTGTCTCTGCCAATGACAACAGGAACATTTTTTAATGACCTTGCTGATAGATATGCTTCGTCACCTGAAATCGTTGGACCAAGAAAAACCCTTTTTCCGTCACTCACTGTTACAGGATTATTATTTTTTATTTTAGATTTGTATCCCCTGGAAACTACACAAACTTTTTTTCTTGTTTTTGACAATAAATCTGCCAAAAATATTACTAAGGGAGTTTTTCCGGTTCCCCCGACTGAAATATTGCCTACTGAAATCACTTTACAATTTAATTTTTTCTGTTTTGCCTTTCTTATCATCTGTGAAATGTTAAAAAAGAAAAGATAAACAAAAGAAAGTGGTTTAAGAAATTTTAATGGTTTCATATTTTTTTATACACCTTTTCATAAATTTTTGAAAAAAACTGATTTGAATAGATCACTAAACGGTTTCTTAGCCATTTTTCAGGACCCCGCGCATCGATTCGTTTCAGTAGATATGGATTTTGATTAATATCATTAGACCCTATATCCAGAGTAAGCCCGCCTAAAAAACCCGCAGATTTTAAAACATCGACATATAATTCATCATATTCTCCGTACGGATAGCAAAAATATTTCGACTCCTTTTTCAAGTTTCCTTTTATAATATTTTTTGAAAGCATAATATCATCTATAAGCTCTTGTTTTGACGGTTTCATTAAAAAATATCTCGGATGACTGTGCGTATGCGACTCAAAATCAATAATTCCGGAATCCTGCATTTCAAGGATTTCTTCCCAGTTAAGATGCCCCAAAAGACCTACTTGGGATGTTATTAAAAATACCGTTGCTTTGAAACCATATTTTTTAAGTATTGGAAATGCTTCTGAATAATTATCCTTATATCCGTCATCAAAAGTTAAATGAACAGTTTTGTCAGGTAAAGTTTTCTTTCCATTAATATAATTATAAACCTCATCGAGTGTTGCGGAATAATATTTTTTTTCAATAAGTAATTTAATATTTTTCTCAAATATTTCCGGCGTAATCATTCCGTTTTTGTTAATATTATGATAACAGATTATTAATACTGACATTCGATAATTTTCCCAAAAACTTCTTCAGTTGAAAGTTTATTAAGATCTCCTTGTATATATCTGTGAATATCCGAATCCGGCGGTGTCCAATTTACAGGATTTGTTTTCAATCCATAAATGATAAACGTTGGAGTGTTCTGGCTTGTCGCTATATGACCCGGCGCTGACGAAGTACCTACATGCAGTTTAACATTTTTCATCAATGCGGCTAAATCTAAAAGATCAGTATTAAACGATAAAATATGTTTTTTCTTACACAAACCCATGGTTTCTCTTACGTAATCCTCCTCATTGGGTGCATAAGTAAAAACTATTTTAGCATTTAATTTTTCAGATATCAAATCAGCAAGCTTTGCAAATTTTTCTTTTTCCCAGCTTTTATACGCTCTTTTGCTTGTCACATCAAGAGTAATCAGAAAATCATTTTTACTAATACCATTTTCATTGAGAAAACTTATCACCTTTTCTTCATTTTCTTTATTAAATTTTAAGTCTAAATTAATGCCATCATCTTTTAAGTTCAATATTTCAAGAATTTTAAGACGGTCATAAACTGTATAGACCCGAGTTGAATATCTTGGCATAATATTATAGCACCAAAAACCCCAAGGCCTGTAAAATGCAATTCTTTTCTTAGCTTTTGATTTGAAAGTATAATATCCTGTAATGGCTGAATTCATGAAATCTATTACCACGTCAAACTTGTGTTCTTTTATCTTCTTTAATGAACCTTTGTCAAATAAAATTATTTCAGATAAATACGGATTATTTTTTAAAATTTTTTCAGATATCTTCTCGGTCAAAAAAAATATTTCACTTTCCGGCTTATTTTTTTTTATGGCCCTGATTAACGGTGTTGTAAGTAAAACATCACCTATTGCTCTTAATACAATTATTAATATTTTTTCATTCATTTTATATACTTTTTACCAATTACTTGTTACCCATTACTCATTACCCGTTGCTGTCTCTTTTTTCCTTCAATTTCAATAACGACACAAACTCATTATACGAGTCCATTAAAGAAACTGAAAAACCGGTAAAACCATCTAAAAAACCTAATTTTAAAAAATACAGTTTAAAAAATTTTATTAATGACTGCATCAATATAAATTTTGGAGTTTTACCATTACTGAACCAATATTCCGCTTTTCTCGAAGTATAAAAATTTGATTTTTTTAGCATATCTGAAATATCCTGATACGGATAATGCAGCATCGGAGATTCAAATTTTTTAACTTTGCCGTCAACATCAATTTTTTCATGGACATGTTTACATGAAAATTTTGCAAAACCATTTTTAAAAAACCGCAATTGGTAATCAGGATATTTGCCGCCAAATCTTAAAAATTTACCGAAATAATAATTCTTCCTAGGTATAGAATAACCCCTGACTTCATTTCCTTCAGTTTGAATTACGGATAACATTTCTTTTCTTAAATTACCTGTAATAACCTCGTCCGGATCCAAATACAAAATCCAGCTATTCTTGCACTGCTCAATCCCGAATTGTTTATTGACATTAAGATTCGGATTATTTTCTCTGCTGAAAATTTTCTGAGTGTATCTCTTAACAATTTCCGCTGTTTTATCTGTGGATTCACAATCAACAAAAATTATTTCATCCGCCCATTTAACGCTTTCAAGGCATCTTTCAATGTTTTTTTCCTCGTTATGCCCTATAATAGATACGGATATCATATAATCTCCGAATATATTCTTTCGGTACTATCTATCATATTCTCTTTTGAAAATTCTCTTGATTTTATTTTATTTAATTGGGAAAATCGCATTTTTAAATTTTTATCATTAACTATTTTCATTACAGCATCTACTATCTGCACTGGATTGTCCGGTGAAACCTGCAAACCATTTGTATTGTCTTCTATCAATTCCGGGACACCGCCCACGTTTGTCGCAACTATCGGCAATCCTGATGCCATAGCATCAATTAGTGAGGTGCAGAGCCCCTCCGAATCTGAAGATAAAATAAATATGCTAAAAATTGACAAAATTTGCGGAATGTCGTTTCTGAACCCTGTAAAAACGATTGAGTCCGATAATCCTAATTTTTCTGTATATGCTATTAATTCTTTTTTTAATACTCCCTCACCCACAATAAAAAATATCGAATTCGGAATCGAATTTTTAATTATTGATGCAGCTTGAATAAAATTTTTATGATTTTTGCACCTGTCAAGACTACCCACTGTACCAATAACTATCTGCTCTTTTTTAATATTGAATTCCGCATTAAGATACTCATTAGAAATCTTTTCAAATCTTTTTAAATCAACACCGGAATAAACAACTGAAATTTTATTCTCGGAAATTCCGCTTTTAACCAGAATTTCTTTTACCCTTTTTGAAATCGCAACTATTTTATCAACATTCTCATATTTCCATCTGTTATTTATACCGAATTCCACTCTTCGCGATAAAATAAGTTTTGATTTATGCCGTGATAATTTCGAAGCAATAACCCCTATCGTATGCGCATGTGCCGAATGTAAATGTATTATATCAGGTTTCACTTCTTCAATTATTTTTTTAGTTCTAAAAATTGCAAAAGGATCCAGTTCAAACAACATTTTTAAAGAAAAAAAGTCATAACTATTATCCTGTAATTTCTTATGTAATTCACTATCGGTTCGGCAGACAACATAATTGTTATGTCCTTTTTTAGAAAGACCCTCTACTAACCAAAAAAGCTGCTGTTGACCGCCGCGCCATGTTTTTTCAAAATCAATGTGCAATATTTTTAATTGTTTCATTATACGCCTTTTCTGTTTCTGAAATGAACTTGTCTATATTATATTTTTCTTTTATTATTTTTCTATTGTTTTCTCCGGTAATTTTTATATTTCCCGGTTTTTCTAAAAAATATAAAATATTTTTTGTTAAAATTTCAGAATCGCACGGCTCGGATAAAAATTCTTTACCTAAGATCTCAGGAATACATCCTACCGAAGTTGCGACTACCGGCTTGCCACAGCTCATCCATTCTAAAAGAACCCGGCTAACCGCTTCACTGCCGGTTGATGCGATAACCCCAATGGTACATCCTGACATGAACTTGTAAACATTATCTACATATCCTACAAACTGGATATTTTTTTCAATCCCCAGTTTACCTGCAAAAACCTTTAGTTCCTCATATTTTATATTTTCTTCTTTACCTGCAATTAAAAATTTTGCATTAGAAAATCTCTTCAATACAAAAGCAGCAGCTTCTAAAAAATATTTATGACCTTTTACCGGATCCAAACGGCCGACCATACCGATTATCGGACCTTCCGGAGCCGGATATTCCGATAAAACCGGAATTTCAATACCCTGATATATTATAGCAATCTTTTCCGGATTTGTTTTTATTTCAATATATCTTTTTTTTATAAGTTCTGATGCTGCTATTATTTTGTCAGTTTTAGCCGATAGAAAACTTCTTTTCGGATACATATCATCTGCTTTAGTCCTTACTATTGCAAATTTATTTTTAGAAAATATTGAAGCCAAATATGCTAAAAAATGTCCTTTTCCGGTGTGCGCATTAACAATGTCAATTTTTTTATTTTGAATCAAATCTTTTAATTTCAGAACGCTTTTTAAAATAAACGGATTTTTTCTTGAACATATCACCAGAGTTTCAAAACCATTTTCTCCTGCAACTTTTAACGGCAGACCATTCTTTACACCGGCAAAAAAAATCTTGTGCCCTTTTTTGGAAAGTCCTTTTGAGGATTCAATCGCATAGCTGGTCACTCCGCTATACCAAGGTATATCAATTATATTCAAAATATTCATAAAGCTTTTTTACAGCTCCAAATACTTCATCAACAGTAACTTTGTTCATACAATTAAAATGATTTCTTGGACATTTATTTGACCCATGCCTGTCGCATGGCCGGCACTTGATATCCTTTTCTATTACAACCGCTTTATCCGAATACGGGAAAAATCCGAATCTTTTTACTGTAGGACCAAAAATTGCAACAGTCGGTATATCCAATGCAGCGGCAATATGCATCGACCCGGAATCATTTGTAATAAAAACTCTGCATCTTTTTATCAACGCTGTTAGCTGTTTAAGCGTTGTCTTGCCGGCAAGATTAATCGGGTGTTTCTTCATATTTTTTTCAACTATTGATGCTGTATCAATATCATCGACACCGCCAAAAATTATTATTTTTCCGCCAAATTTATCTACAATTTTATCCGATAATTCTGCATATCTTTCCGGAAGCCATCTTTTGGTCGCCCAAACACTTCCCGGATTTATCCCAAAATATCTGCCCTGAGCGACCTGTCCTGAGCTTGTCGAAGGATCTAAAGTTGAGTCTGCATACTCATCGGATTTTTTATCAATATATATTTTTGTCTTTTCTTTTTCTAATTCAAAACCGAAATATTGCATTAAATCCAAATATCTTTCAAGTTGACATTTATCTTTATCAAAAGGTATGCACTTAGTTAAAAAAAACCTACCCGCACTATTACAAAACCCTACTCTCTTTTTTATTCCGGATAAATAGGCTAAAAAGCCAGATTGGAAAGAAGGGTGTGGAATTAAAACCGTATCATATTTTTTTTCCCTTATTTTTTTTGCTAATTTAAATAAATTAAAAATCCCCCTGTCTTTACCTTTTTTATCATAAACAATAATTTCATCAATATCCGGGTGCCCTACAAGAATATCTTTTGTCGAAGGAATGCATAATACAGATACTTCAGACTTTAAATATTTTTTTGCTGCCTGAATTAAAGGAATCGTTAAGACAACATCTCCTAAAAAAGCCGTCTGAATAATCAGTATTTTCACCTTTGCCTTCCTGAAAAACAATTAAAAATTAAAAATGTAAAATTAAAAATTGTGGTGTTTTATCTATGAACCATAAACTACTAACTCTGAACTTTTTACCTTTTACTCAACCTGTTCTGCCGCCTATGGCGAGCCTCGCCCCTTTGGGGCGGGAGCTTATTAAGTAGTCGAAGGATTACTCGTTACTGATTATCCCATCTGCTTCTGCTGTGATTTCATCCATTGCGATTTTCAATTCTTTTGACTTCTCTTCCAAACTATCATTTTCTTTGACATATACCGGATTACCATGACATACCGAAACTTTGTTAAATGGATATGGTATATGGAATTCATCCCAGTGTCTAACAATATATTTTCTTTTTGCACTGTAAGCAACAGGAATTATTGGTAATCCTGATTTCTGAGCGGTAATAAGTACACCTGGCTTTACTATTCTTTGCGGACCGCGGGGACCATCCGGAGTAAAAGCAATTACATTACCTTCTTTTGCATCTTCAATCAGAGAAAATAAAGATTCAACACCTCCTCTTGATGTTGAACCTCGAACAACCCTGTACCCAAATTTTTCTGCAACTTTTGCTATCAATTCCCCGTCTTTTGATCTGCTTATTAAAAGACCGATACCTTCACATTTGTGTGCCCATATTAAAAATATTTGCCTGCCATGCCATAAAGCATAAATTACCGGACTATTGCTTCTTCTTAATTCATCGTGTATTTGAGAATTTTTTATAATAATTTTTGAAGTTTTTCCGATAAGCCATATATAACAATATCCTATTTCAATTAATAACCTGTCTAATAAATTCATTCTTATTCTTTGTCCGCCGAAGAATGCGAGAATGCCGCGGCCGCCATTGTAGGATATGCCTCCCGTGGCAGTCTATTTTTTCTTCTTTAACAACCAATTAATAGCAAAAAATTTCGTATATTCAGGAAATATTTTATTATATTCAAACTTTACTCCTATTTTGGAAAAATCAACTTCTTTTAATATTTTATAATTCTCGAAAATTTTCGGAGAATCAATTTCTATTGGTTCTGTTACCTCACAATGTTCTTCTTCTGCCTCCATTTCAATTAGTTTAAAAATAAAATGCCGGGCAACATCGAGTCCGTCTTTTAATGATACATCTGTAATCTCATTTTTTTCTAATGACTCGACATCCTTACCGAGAGTAATTGAAGAAAGTGAAATAGCTATTGATTTCCCCAATTCAAAATAACCGCGAAAAACATCCGGTTTAAAAGAATCGTAAACTGTTGCCGGTTTTATATTTTTTTGAATTTCCTTTATTTTTTCTGCAAGTATTTCTTCGGAAATATCAATTTTTCTCTTTTTAAGTTCTCTAAAAATATAACCCTGTCTAAGATTAATTTTAAAGTTCCTTATTAACTTCATAATTACGTTATTATATCAGAAAAAGGCAGGTATTACAAGAAAAATGCTTTTGATTACACGGATTTCTAACATCGATTACACCGATTAAAACCTAAACCTTCTAATAGAATCTGCCCGTCCTCCGCAGTAGCAGTGCTACTGCTACGGAGGATGGATGTAATATGCATTCTAATCTGCGTAATCAGTGATTGTTACCTGCCTGCCGGTAGGCAGGGTTTTTTTAACAATCACAATTTACTGAGTTTTTCTTTTTTCCCATTCGTAAACAATCGGAGTCGCAACAAAAATTGTAGAATACGAACCGATTATTACCCCGAAAAGGAGAGCGAGCGCAAAATCGTGTATTACCTCACCACCAAAAAAGAAAAGTGATAGTAAAACTAATAAAACGGTGAGAGAAGTTATAACCGTCCTGGAGAGTGTTTCATTTACTGAACGGTTTATCAATTCATATAGAGTATCCTTTCTGTAAAGACGTATATTCTCGCGCATTCTGTCAAAAATAACTATAGTATCATTTATTGAATATCCGGCAAGCGTCAAAAGCGCCGCTATTACATTTATATTTATTTCTCTATTTAAAACCGAAAAAAGCCCTACAGTAATAAAGACATCATGTATTATTGCTATGACTCCTGCTGCGCCCCAAATGCCTGATTTAAATCTAAATGCGACATAAACGATTATTCCTACAAAAGACCAGAAAAGTGCAAAAAACGCTTGATTGACCAAATGTTTGCCAATGGTAGGTCCGACATATTCTGATCTTTCTAAAACATAAGGATTCTGAGGAACTTCTCTTTTAAAAATTCCCTGAATATTTTCTGAAATTCCCGCTTCAGTTCCTTTAACTTTCACTAAAATAGAATTTTGCTGGGGAAAATCCTGAAGCTCGCCGGTAACACCATTTTTAGATAAAATATTCCTTACATCAGAAAGTGGAATATGCTGATTAAATTTCAGCTGGATAAGTGTACCGCCGGAAAAATCGATTCCATAATTCAGTCCTTTATGAAAAAAGATTGAAAAAATAGAAATTAAAATCAGGCTTGCTGATAAACCAAAAAATATTTTTCTCTTGCCGACAAAATCAAAGTTAGTTTTTTTAAAGAATTGAATCATGTTTTTACTCCCTATTTTAACTTCAATGAAAAGTTAAAAGTTTAAATTAGAATCAAGTTTTTTTCGTTTTATTTCAATTTATACTTTTTATCCTTCGTCACACTCAGGACAAGTTTTTAACTTGCCTTAACTATATCGATAATTCTTTTAACTGTCTTCCTGTGAGCCAAAAATCATATATTTGATGAGTTACAATAACTGCTGTATACATCGACACGATTAAACCGAGTGTTAATGATACTGCAAAACCTTTTATAGGACCTGTCCCAAACTGAAAAAGAAATGCAGCAGCTATAAGCGTTGTTAAATTTCCATCCAGAATTGCTGAAAATGCTTTTTCATATCCAAGGTCAACTGCTACTCTAACCGTTTTCCCATTTCTTAATTCTTCTCTCATTCTTTCAAGTATAAGAACATTCGCATCAACTGCCATACCCACTGTTAGAATTATTCCCGCGATACCGGGTAGAGTTAGGGTCGCATGAAAAAGTGACATCAACCCAAGTAAAATTACTAAATTTAGAAGCAACGCCATATTGGCAATTAATCCTGAAAACTTATAATAAAAAATCATATACCCTACTACGAGTAAAATACCAATTATACAAGCCATTAACCCGGATTTAATAGAATCCCGACCAAGTGATGGCCCTACTATTCTATTCTCAATGATTCTTACAGGAGCAGGCAGTGCACCTGCACGGAGAATAATCGCAAGCCCTGAAGCTTCATCGGCGGTGAAATTACCCTCGATAATTGCATGCCCGTCCGGAATTCTGCTTTTTATATTAGGTGCTGATTGAACCACGCCGTCAAGTACAATGGCAAGTCGCCTTTCTATATTTGCTTCGGTAACCGCCGAAAATATCTTGGCACCGTCGTTATTAAAATCAATTCCTACATATGGCATCCCGTATTGCCCGCCGATTTTCATTTTGGCATCAGTTAAATATGCGCCCGTAATTTGAGCAGATGATGTAACAAGAAAGTATCCTTCCTCTTTACCGGGTAAAACCTCATAACCTTTTGGAATTAAATCTACAAATTCTTTTTTTGGTTTACGGTTTTCATCGTAAATATCTTTTAATTGAATACTCAGTTCTTTCGCCTTAGCTGCGATTTTTTCTATTGCCCCCGTACCATCAACAAGCCGGAATTCTAAAAGTGCGGTTTTACCGATTAAATCTATAGCGGCTTGCGGATCTTTCACCCCAGGTAGTTGAACGGTAATCCATTTTTCGCCTTGCTTAGCAATCAATGGTTCCGAAACACCAAACTGATCAATACGATTTCTGATAATTTCTATCGCTCTGTTTAATGCATCAACTAGATTTGTGCCCTTTTCGAGTTTAGTATCATCTATTTCAAGAACAAGATGAATTCCACCCTGTAAATCCAATCCTAGATTTAATACTTTACCCGCTATTTTTTCCTTCATTTGTTGTGCTTTCGTTCTTTCTTCTTGTGACATCTGATACCACTGAAAAGTAGGCCACAACAAATAAACAGAACCCAATAACACCACCCAAAAAATCAACAATTTAATTTTTTTACCATCCATGATTACGCTCCAATTAAAAATTTTTGCAAAATTTTAGTACTCAGAATACAGTATACTGTACACAGTTTAAAATTCAGTACTCAGTACACATAATATAGTATACAGCTTTTAATAACTCGCAAAACTGAATTCTGTGAGCTGTTTATTATGAGCAGACTTTTAAGAACTGTATCCTGTATACTGTTTGCTGTGTACTGCCTTAAAAAAGCTTCGTTTCGTTTATATATAAATCAAAATCAGTTTTTAAAAATTCAGCTGCTTTCTTACATATCAGCATTCTGCTCAAGAATATCTCAAAATATTCCATCACCTGCGAAATTTTGGTATCGATAGTTAATTCTAAAGCAATTTTTTTCTTTTCTGCATCAACCCTTAAAAAAGAACGTTCCACTGCATAGTTAACCCGGTCATGTATATCCATTGCTATTAATTGCGGATTTCTTACTCTGCTTCTATGAACATCCGCTTTATCCGCTAAAATCAACGCTGCAGCTACAGGATTGACCGGTTCGCCGATGGGTTCCTCATGATTACCTATCGCACCAATAATTATCGCAACATCTTCCGGTGACATTCCTAACTCATCCAGAACATCCATAGTAATTAATGCACTTGCTGAAATATGGTCGGTACGGTTAACAACGTTACCTATATCGTGTAAATATCCCGCAATAGCAGCTAATTCCGGAAGCGGTTTTTTATAATTTAAATGAGCTAAAACGTTTTTCGAAAGTTTTGAAACAATATCTGCGTGCCTGAATCCGTGCTCAGTATAACCTATGACACCGAGATATTCATTAGCCGCTTCTAAAAAAGAAACCACTTGAGGATTATTTTTTACAGCTTCTAATGTAATTTCCTTCATTTATTTTCAATTACCGGCGTACTTTGAACAGTTTCATTTATGACCGCTGAAATTGCCGATTTGAGCATCTGAACATTTACATTTTCCGATATCTTTATTTTTACGATATTTCCCTGAATTTCATGAACAGTTCCATAAATTCCGCTGATTGTAATTACCCTGTCGCCTTTCTTTAGATTATTAATCATTTTCAAATGCTCTTTCTGTTTTTTGGCTTGCGGCCTGATTAATAAAAAATAAAAAACTACAAAAATCAAAATTATTGGCAACATCGACGAAAACATTGAAGCTCCCTGCGCTGTATTTGGTGGCATTTTTATTCCCCCTATACTTCGTATAATTAGACATCCTTCTCTTGATAGGATGTCTTATATTTGCTCAAAAAATCTTTTTTTACTTCTAAAAACTTACCATCAGAAATGCTTCTCCTGATAATTTCTGTTAATTTTAGCATAAAATTTAAATTATGTAAAGAGTTTAATTGCAAACCTAAAAATTCTCCAGCCCGGAATAAGTGGCTCAAATATGCTCTTGTAAAATTCTTGCACGTATAACAATCGCAGGCGGGGTCCAGAGGTGAAAAGTCAGTTCTATAGCCTGCGTTTTTTAAATTTATTTTTCCGACTGAGGTAAGTGCTTGTCCGTTTCTTGCATTTCTTGTAGGCAAAACACAGTCAAACATATCAATTCCCTGTTCAATACATGCAAATAAATCTTCGGGAGTTCCGACTCCCATTAAATATCTAGGTTTATCTTCCGGTAAATATTGTTCCGTTTCCGAAACCATTTCATACATAAGTTCATTCGGTTCTCCTACTGAAAGCCCGCCCAGAGCATAACCGTCCAGGCCTATTTCTACCGTAGACTCTGCAGAAAATTTTCTTAAATCTTTATATGTCGAACCCTGAACTATCCCAAATAATAGACAATTATTTGACAAATTAAGTTCCTGAAATCTTACTTTACTTCTCTTTGCCCAGCGCAATGTCAACTCCGTAGACGCTTTGGCATAATCATGCTCAACAGGATAATGCACGCATTCGTCCAGAACCATAATTATATCAGAACCTAAAACATCCTGAATTTCTATAACCTTTTCCGGAGTAAAAAAATGTTTTGAACCGTCTATATGCGACCTGAATTCAACCCCCTGTTCCGAAATTTTTCTTAAATCGCTCATAGAAAAAACCTGAAAACCTCCGGAATCGGTCAAAATCGGCAATGACCAATTAATAAACTTATGCAAACCTCCTGCCTGTTTAATTATATCCAAACCCGGTCTCAAATATAAATGGTAGGTATTGGCTAATATTATCTCTGTTCCCATTTTGATAAGGTCGGAAGGAAAAATAGCTTTTACAGTACCCTGTGTGCCAACTGGCATAAAATACGGAGTTTCTATATCGCCATGAGGAGTGTGTAAAATCCCAAGCCTTGCTTTCCCGTCTTTTTTTAACAATTCGAAATTTTTTTTTAACATTTATTTTTAAAAGGATGGAGGTAAAAGATGGAAAAATAAAGAGTAACAGCTTAAATGATTTGAACTACTTAAACCCATACCTTCTACCCATTACCCATTACTCATTACCCGTTACTGATTTTTTAAAGGAATTTATTTTTGTTTACATAAAGAACGAACATGCATTTTAAATAATTTGAAGCTTTTTTTAGCTGTAGCATTCTTTCCAGAAAAGTTTCAAAATATTCGCCTATATCTATAATCTTTGTATCAATAGTTAATTCCAGCGAAATTGTTTTTGATTCGGCATCAACTCTTAAAAAAGAATTTTTACATGCGAGATTTACACGTGTGTGTTCATCCAGTCCGGTTCGCTTTTCGGTTCTTACTCTTGAATGATGTACATCTGTTTTATCACCTAAAATTACTGCAGCAGTAAGTTCCGAGCCCGGCATAATATCTTTTTCTTCGTGCGATCCGACAGCAGTAATTATTTTGGCAAGCTCATTATTATGCATACCCATGCGCTGCAAAAACCTTTTTGATAAGATCGCGCCCGATAAAGTATGCTGGTGCATCTCTATTGAGTTTCCGATATCATGAAGATAACCTGCTATCTGTGCCAGTTCAATATCTCTTTTTGAAAAATTTAAATATGTTAAAACATTACCGGCAATATTTGAAGCAAGTTTCGCATGCCTAAGACCGTGTTCCTTATATCCTATTGCAGCAAAATTATTATCCGCGGCACCTAGGAATACTCTTACATAATGATCTTTTTTTACTTCGGAAATAGTTATATTACCCATAATATTAAAGGAATCAAAACCAAAGTCATAATTAAACCGACGGCAATCATCGAAGATGCAAATTCATAATCTGCATGATATTTTCTGGTATATATGTAAGAACTAACTGCTGACGGCATTGAACTTGAAAGCAGGCATACAGATCTTGCACTACCAGATATTTTTAAAATTTTACAAAATAAAATTGCAACTAAAAAACCGCCAATCATGCGTACCGAAACTCCGATGAATATTTTTTTTAGGATATCTTTATTTACCGGTTTTATTTGGTATCCCACCAGACACAACATTATCGGCAGTGTAATAATATTTAAAATTTTGCCGAAATTATCTAAATATGGAGGAATATAAATATTTTTTAAACTCATTAAAACACCCAAGAAAGCCGCATATACCATAGGCAATCTGAATATTTCTATTGCGGAACCGCTCAAAATCCAAAGCCCTATGCTATTATATAAAAGTGTCTGAAAAATATTATACATAATTGCATAATAAGTGCCTTCTGCCCCGAAAAAAATGGCATTTAGCGGGATCGCAAGATAGGCGGAATTCATAAAAATAATCGGCACCGCAATATTCCTAAATTTCAGAGAAAATATTTTTGAATATAATGTTGCAAAAACCGCACCAAAAAAAAGGACAATTACAACTATATAAATAATATTTACCGAATTAGATAAACTTTCCCTTAACGGAGTCTTCCACATAGTAAAAAAAGTAAAAATCGGAAATAAAAAATAAATTGCAAATGTAACAAAATATTTTATAAATTTATCGTCCCAGTCAAGTTTAAATCTTGAAAAAATATATCCTATCAATATATAAGGTAATACTTTTAAAACAAGATCAAATAAAATAGTCATTTTAAAATTCAGTACTCAGAATACAGTACTCAGGATACAGCTCATTAAAAGCAACTCACAGGATAACAGTATTCAGAATTCAGCTTTATAAATTATTAAAAGCTGTATACTGTATTCTGTGCGCTGTGTACTGTATCCTGTGTACTGCCTTTGTGATTATATAAAATATTCTTGACTTTTGAAAGTAAAAAGTTAGAATAGAAATAAAGCAAGTACTCAGGATACAGAATATCCGCCACTAAGCCACTGGCGGACAAGCAGGATACAGTTTAAGGCAAAAAAATAGTAATTTCTTAACTGCCGTTTATATATCTTATTGGAGGAACATTATGGACTTTTTTAGAAAACACATGAAAACCATTTTTTGGATAACACTAATTGGTTTTGTGTTTGCAACTTTTGCATATTTTGGGGCCGGTGGAATTTTAACGAAAGGAATAGATACCGTAGCAACAGTAAATGGAAATAAGGTTTCTTATACCGAATTTTCAAGACAGGTTTCAAGGACAATTGAAAATCAGCAGGCACAAAAAAAAGACTCTCAACTTACAGAAAATGATATTAAACAGATTAAAATGAGCGTTTTACAGGATATGGTTTCCGAAGAAGCTTTTCTTCAGATGGCGTTAAAATACGGATTAGATACAACAGATAACGAAGTCCGGGCTTACTTACAGCAAATTCCGCAGTTTCAGAAAGATGGGCATTTTGATCATATGACTTATTTTCAGGCACTAAATTATGGTTTAAAAATAAAACCGGAAGAATTTGAAAAATCAAGAAAAAGAGCACTTACGGTTGATAAGCTAAGATACCTGATTTACCTTGAAGCAAAAGTTTCTGACAAAGAAGCCGAAGATGAATTTTTAAGGAGAAACAGTAATTTGAAAAATTGGCTTAAAGAAAAAGATAAATTTATAGAAACATTAAGAAATGAAAAGCGGGTTTTATTATTTAGTCAATTTGTTAACGTTTTGCAACAAAAAATAAAAGTTCAGGATTACATGTCAAAATTTGAACAACAACAAGCACAACAGTAATAAGTAACGAGTAACGAGTAATGGGTAAAGGATAGTCCGCCCTTTGGGTGAGGTCTTGCCATAGGCGGCGGGACAAGTTTTTGTATTTTTGACTGTCTTCTTTGTTGAATCCTTTGAACATTTTGTACCTCTAATAAATATCAAACTTATGACTGATGCTCAATTCTCTGTAATAATATACTCGCTAATTGCCGGAATATCAACCATAATCGGGACCATACTAATCTTCGCTAACGAAAAGTTAGTCAAAAAACATTCCGTATATCTTATAAGTTTTGCTGCAGGCATTATGCTTGCTACCTCTTTTTTACATCTAATTCCGGAATCTTTGGAAATATCTGAGAATGTTTCAATTTTTGTTTTTATCGGTTTTTTAATTTTTTACGTAATTCAAAATTACCTGATAACTATCCATCCTTGTAACGAAGCAAATTGCGAGGTACACCGTTTGGGGATAATGTCCTTCATCGGATTAGCGATACACTCATTATTAGACGGTATTGCGATTGCTATTGGATTTGAGGTTTCTTCAAGTATCGGTATATTTACCGCTGTCGCAGTCATCTTACATGAATTTCCCGAAGGACTTATAACTACCGGCATTTTAATGCACACTAACCTGAAAAAACAAAAGATATGGATATATTCACTGGTTGTGGCATTAGCAACACCTTTTGGAGCAATCGTTTCGTTATTTCTTATTCGAAATCTACAACCGAATATTTTGGGTAATGCTCTTTCAATAACAGCAGGTTCATTTATTTACCTTGCTGCGTCGGATTTAATTCCTGAGATGCACAAATCGAAAAGAAAGATTAACAGTTTGATTCTAATTTTTGGAATAATATTTGTATATCTGTTGGGCAAGTTATTCCACTAAATATAGTAATCCCGATGAGTCGGGACAGGCTGAGTAACGCTTGCCCGTCAGTGGCGG
>Ga0156809_1003_pt2 | contig 53179 bp, 41 predicted proteins | sample RifOxyD2_FD_112110 | JGI IMG/M metagenome (GOLD analysis project Ga0156809, IMG submission 112110) | Elusimicrobia bacterium RIFOXYD2_FULL_34_15
AAGCTTCGGCGTATTCGAAAAGTGTAGTTGAGCTTGCTCCGCTATTTTTAGCAGAAAAAGAGGGTTATAATAAATACGCATATATACTTCTTATATTGATATCTTTAGCAGGTTTTATTTTAACAAAAAAAATCAGAATTTCCAGATTATTAGTTTATATAGTTTTTCTTTACTTAAGCTGGCTCGCTGTAAGAAATACCGCTAATTTTGCTTTCGTTGCATGTATAATAACTATTTTTAATGCCGAAAATATGAGAGATATAAGAATTGATCCAAATATTAGATTATTTAAGATTTTTAAATATGGATATTTGATTTTTATTTTATTATTTGTTATTATAACTTCTTATAATATTGCATTAGATAAATATTATGTGTATGGCGGTGTTATTAAAAATTTCGGAGTCGGGAAGGTTGATATTATGTTCCCAATAGGTGCAGATGAATTTATTAAAAATAATAATTTAAAAGGCAATATATTTAACGATGCTTTAATAGGCGGATATTTTACATGGGATTGTTATCCGGAAAGAAAAGTATTTATGGATGGTAGGATGGAAGTTTTTGGCGAAAAATTTCTGGAAAAATATAAAAGTGTTTACGATAATCCTGAAGTTTTTTTTGATAAAGTAAAAGATGAATATAGTGTAGAATATGTACTTTTGCACCCACTATCGCCTCACTCTGAAAATTTGATTAAATATTTAAATAAAGATAAATTATGGAAGCTTGCATACCTTGACGAATCAGGCGTAGTTTTTATTAAAAATAATAATGAAGTAAAAAGCTCTATTAAAGAACCTGAAGTAAGTAGTTTTGATGTTTTGGAAAAAATACCCGCTTATTTATCATATGCAAATTTTTATTATTTTACAGAACAATATGAAAAGGCAAAAACTTTATATTTAGCTATAATAAAATTAAATCCGGATTTTGTGGAATCTTACGTAAATCTTGGTTCGATATTTTTAATAGAAAAAAAATATAGAGAATCAAGAGAATGTTTTGAAAGTGCACTAAAAAAATCAAATAGATATGCAGAACCTTATTTTGGCATATCAACTATATATTTAAATGAAGGCAAATACAATGAAGCATTGCAGAATTTGAATTATGCATTATCAATAAAACCGGTTTTCCCTGAAGCGCAATTTCAATTATGTTATATATATTTAAAATTAGAAAAGTATAATAATGTGATATCGATTTGTAAAGAAATGATTAAAAAGCAGCCATTTAATGAAAAATTGTATAATCTGCTTGGAACTGCATATTACTCAAACAAAAATTATATAGATGCAGCCGAACAATATAGAAAAGCAATAATGATAAATCAAAAATATACTGAAGCAAAAAGAAATCTTGCTGTATGCCTTGATAAAATAAAAGAAAAATAGTATTATTAGAGCGTTGAATAAGTACTCACTGCTCTTATATAGTAATAACAAAAGGAGGAAGATAATATGAGAAAATATATTCACACTTGTTTGTTTCTAGTTTGGTGTCTTTTATTAGTGAGGCAGTCATATGCCGGTGTTACAGCAATTTTTGGTGATTTTATTCTTGAGAATTTACCCATTGGTGAAAGTTTGAATCTAAGAGCATTAAAAAGTGTACCGTTTATTATAGTTAATAAGGGGGATGTTCCGGTTGACGGAACAATAGAAGTGATGGTACCAACACAGAAAAAATTAAAGGAAGGTTATGAACCAATACCGGATCCTGAATGGATAAAGGTAGTGCCGAATAAAATGAGATTGGGACCCGGCGAGAGAGGCGTATCAGATGTAATTATTAATATTCCTAACGATCCCAAGTTAATAGGTAAACATTATCAGGCACAGTTTCTTTGTACTGGTATAAATGTTGGTCCTCAAACCCAGGTAACGATAGCAACGGGTGCGGAAACCAGAATAAGATTTTCATTAGGAACTATGGGACCGAATGCACTTAGACAAGAAAAACAAAGAAAAATAATGTATTCATTGAATTTTGAATTTGACCCTTTGAATATAAAAGTGAAGGATCCGATAGAACTTGGGAGGAAAATAGATCTTAGGAAAGAAAAAGGTGTAAAACTGAGTTTGATAAATAAAGCTGATGATGCCATAAAATTAACTTTACATTCAATACTTTATGATGAAAAAATGTATGGTTCATCAGAAGGCTACATTATAGGTGATCCAAGCTTTTTGGAAGTTACACCTAAAAAATTGAAATTAAATGGAGAAACCATAGAAAAAGTATATTTAACGCTTAAAATACCAAAAGAAGAGAAATATAAAGATAAAAAGTATATTTTTCTGATAAAAGCTGAAATCGGCAGTGGTGTTCCTATAGAATATTTTTCTAAATTATTTGTAACAACAGGCGAATAAGTTATTAAAAAGCATTTAGAAAAAGGTTATATATTTCAAAACTACATATTAATTTACTATTAAAAATTGCAGAAAAATAAGAACGTTTGTAAATTCAAGTTTATAACAAAACTGACAAAAAGTTGAACCAAACTGTATGGTTTTATATTTATGTCAGTTTTTTTTATTTTTTCTACTATTTTTATTGACGATAGATTTATTGGTTTGTGATATTTGTCACATTTATTAAAAAAGTACTTGACAAAATGACTTTTTTTCATTATAATTTTAATGAAAGTAAGAAGTCCACTTTAACTTCAAGTAATCAAATATGGAAAATTAAAAAGAAGAGGAGGTGAGAAAAAATGAAAAAGATTTTAGGTTTACTGTTGATTTTAGCAGTAATGACAGGAGTAGGGTATGCAGCGACAAACCCGGATAACATTGTATTGACAGTTACCATTGGCAACATAGCATATGGTGTCAGTATATCATCTGCAAGTAATGACATTGGTACTGTGAATTTTAGTGCGCAACAAGCTTTCTATATTGGTACGCTGTCAAACGATGGCAATACCATGGAAGATTGGCAAGTCAGAGGTACTAATGCATCAGGACCCAGCGCAGGTTCATGGTCACTTGTTAGCACCATACCAGTTGGCAACGAGTACGCACTTATGTTAGGAACATCTGTAGCAGGTGCAGTCGCTCCAACATGGACAGATGCTGTTGATGCAAGTAGCGTTACCACAGCACAAGCTGACGCTAGTGCATGGGGCCAGAGGGCAGATGTTGCATATACCCGTGGATTGTGGTCAAGGATCACGATGCCGAGTTCTTCATCGCAGAGTGGTCAATTTTCATTCACAGTCAGTATGTGGGGTACAGCTCCGTAATAGAAGTGATACTTTGATTTAGTTTAGATGGAGTTCTTTGAAAGTATCTAGAAAAAATCTAGATCAAAAAAACCGGTGAATTTGATCTGGGCATTAAAGAGGCAAGTATAAGGTATGAATTTAAAAGTTAAAAATTTTAACTTATAACTTAAAACCTATAACTTGAATCTTGAAGAGTGTCCAGGTTGAAATCCATCAAAAGTGGTTTTGCCTAGTCCCGTGAAAAAACGGGACCTGGTTGAACAACTAAAAAAATTCTTCCCCCGAAGAATAATCGTCCGGCTCAACCGGCGATGGAGGACTTCCGTGCCCGCTCTATTTATTTATAGCTTGGTTAAGGTTATTTCTTTAATCATTAATATATATGATTATTTTACCTCTGTTATGTTAACAGGGGTATTTTATTTTATAAACTCTTTAGTTTTGTTATTAGTTATTGGGGCGGGTATGGATGTCCTTCAATCATTCTTCGGGGGAAGATTATTGACGACTCATATCCGCCCTTTAACTTCAGTACAGAGTATACAGAATACAGTAAACAGTTATAAATATATAAATTCAGATGTGGAAAGAGACGGGCGGGCACGGAAGTTTTCTTCGGGGGAAGATATTTCTGTTTGCCTGCCCATTTGTTTCCATATGAATGATAAGGCAGATTATAGGTTAGAAGTTAAAGGTTTAAAGTTATTGGTTATAAGTTATCAGTCATTAGTTAATGGGGCGGGTGCGGTAGTTCTCCAAAATATTCTTCGGGGGAAGATGCTTTGGAATACTGTCACTCGCCCTGTTTTATCTGTGGAAAGAGACGGGCGGGCACGGAAGTTTTCTTCGGGGGAAGATATTTCTGTTTGCCTGCCCATTTGTTTCCACAAAGTTTCTGGGCTGGCATGGATGTCCTCAATTTCTTCGGGGGAAGATACGAGTGCTCCTGCCAGCCCTGCAATAAGTGAAAGAGCAGGTTATAGGTTATTGGGGCGGGCATGGATGTCCTTCAAAATATTCTTCGGGGGAAGATATTTGTTGACTCCATCCCGCCTCCGCAAAAGCTTCGGCGGGCAGGCCCGCTATCTTAGTAATTCGGCGGAAAGGTCGATGAAAGATAGTTATTTAAAATAATATGAACAGAATCTTTAACCAGATATTAATTTCAATAAAAACCATAGAAAAATGGTTAAAGAGCGCTATGTCCCTGTTTATAATAGTCGCTTTCTATCTTATATCGGTTATTAATCCTTTGAATGCAACAAATCCGGATCACATTGAATTAAGGTGTTATCTTAATATCGGACCACCGAGTTCTATACTTAATCTTAAAGCGGTTTCCGGAAGTGTTGAGGGTACTATAGACGTAAGTTTCAGAGTGCCTGCAGAAGAGCCATCACCTAACTTCGGTGAACTTAGAATACTTTGGCCATATCATGTTAGATATTCCACAAATTCGCTTGCAGATTTGGCAAATAATACAACTTCATGGTGGAATCAGGCAACTGAATATCCGCAATTCTGGACAGAACAAGGAGATAGAGGTAATGACGGAGAAAATGGTCCGGGTGATGAATACATGTATGAACGTATAGAAACCGGTTTGTCATTTGATTCTGAATATTACGGAAGATATGTATATATGGCAATTAGGGCTGAGGATGAGGGTCGTTTATTATCTACTTCATTCAATATATCATCAGCTACTGTAAAATTCGATACTGTATCTCCAACTGCAATTTCTGATTTAACAGCACTGACGGGAACTTACGAAGGAGAAGTTTTATTACAATGGACAGCGCCTGGTGATGATGGAATTACAGGTAGTTTAAACGGTTCATTTAATATAAAGTATGCTCAGCAGATAATAACCAATTCAAACTATGATTTAATCGGTCAGACAATAACCGTAACAGCAGCTAATATCTCCCCGCTTTCTCAACAACAATTGCTGGTATCAGGATTGACACCTGGTGTAACTTACTGGTTTGCAATTAAAGCAAAAGATGATGTAAATAATATTTCAATTTGGAATTCTACTTCAGATGTTGCGACCGTTAATACAAAGGCATTCTGTAGAGCTGGATTTGATAATATTTCGCCTGCTGCGGTTACGCTGACGGTTGGTAATATCGGATTTAATGACGTAGAACTTAAATGGAATGCTCCGACTGAAGATGTTGGCAGACCTGCTAATCTTACAAACGGCATATATGATATAAGATTCTCTTCATTTGGTTCTATACCTTCTGCTGTTGCCTGGGATTCAATACCTTCTTATAATAGACGTTCAATTTCGACCTCTACTATCGTAGGTTTGGCCGAGTCGTACATAGTTACAGGCCTTGCAGACAGCACAACATGGTGGTTCTGCATGCTGACAGGTGACGAGATACCTAACTGGTCCAACTATTCAAATTCACCAAACGCGTATACAATAGACCAGACACCGCCTGCTGTTATATCTAATTTTGCTGCAAAACCAATTTATCAGCCGGTAGGCAGAGAAGTACAGCTTAATTGGACAAATCCTACTGATACTGACTACAAAGGTACATTAATTGTTTATTCGTATGATGCTCCAACTACATTTAAACCGGTAAGAGGTTATAATTACGCAGTTGGTGTTACAACCGGCGATGCCACCGTATTGCTAACGGGTTCAGCAACATATTATGTACACTCCAATTTGATACCTAATTTGAAATATTATTATACTGCATTCACATATGATGGCATACCTAATTATTCAGTTTCAGTTACCACAAATGTGATTGCCCCGCCGTCTGCTGATCAGACACCGCCGAGAGAACCGAGAAATATAAGGATTTCGTATTCATCTGATAGAGACCAAATGACTATCACATGGGATGCAGTAACTAAATCAACAGATAATAATACTGCAAATGACCTTTCTTATTATACTTTATATAGATCCTCTACGATCGGCGGATCAGCAACAACATGGAAACTACCGATTAATGTAACTTCTACCACAACCTACACGTACGGAAGAGAATACTATTATTGGTTGACTACACATGACACTTCTCTTAATTGTTCAAAACCATCAGCAAGGGTTGAATCATCAATAGATTCTTATATTTCATTCTTCGATTCCATAAGTCCAAAAACATGTATTTCAATGCCATTAAATATATGCAATATTCTTTATAAAGAAACCAATTCATTTGGTGATGACATTTATTTTGATGTTGTTAATCTTACATCCGAAGAATCGGGAAAAGTAATTAAATCATTTACATTCGTTCCTAAGAAAGTGAAAACAGAAGAAGTTGTAACCGGTTTACTATTCTCAAGGGCACTAGCAGACGTAAAGATATCATATGCAACAACTGACGGAGTTGTGCAAGCGCCTGCTTTAGCCGCATCTCAGGCAAAAGATAATTTAGCATTGTTCTGGTTTAACGGTGTTGAATGGGTGAAAATCGGCGGAGAAGTTGACACTAATAATCAGACAGTATCTATAAAAACAAAGAAAGGCGGCAAATATCAAATAAGACAATCAGTAAGAGCTATTAAGTTTGCATTAACAAAAGTGTATCCAAGGATATTCACACCTAACGGTGACGGATGGAACGATGTTACAAACTTCATATATGAAGGTAACGATAACGGAATTAACGGCAAGGTATTTGATATAAACGGTGCCTTTGTGTCTGATATGACACGTGGTGATACTGAAGATTCACTCAAGTGGGATGGTAAAGATTCATCCGGCAAGACGGTATCTTCGGGAATCTACATCTATCAGATAGAAGCTGACGGAAAAGTATTTAACGGTACTGTGGTGGTGGCGAAATGATGAATATATATAAACCATATTTAATAAATATCTATAATGCGGTTCTTAAACCGGTAGTTAGATTTACCTGTTATCGGTTATCGGTTATTGATTATAAGTTATTTGGGCTGGCATGGATGTCCTCAATTTCTTCGGGGGAAGATACGAGTGCTCCTGCCAGCCCCATAATAAACTGCAAGTTAAAAGTTATAAGTTATATGTTAAAAGTTATAGGGGCGGGCATGGATGTCCTTCAATCATTCTTCGGGGGAAGATCATTGTTGACACCGGCCCGCCTCCGCAAAAGCTTCGGCGGGCAGGCCCGCCATGTATCAGAACGGTTCATGTCTCGCTTTGGAATTGAATACAAAAAAAATAATAAAAGAGGGGGGGTGAGTAAAATGAAAAAGATTTTAGGTCTATTGTTGATTTTAGCAGTAATGACAGGAATAGGTTATGCAGCGACAAATCCGGATAATATTGTATTGACAGTTACCATTGGCAACATAGCATATGGTGTCAGCATATCATCTGCTAGTAATTACTTCGGTACAGTAAATCTTGGGGCATCTTCCAATTTTTACATTGGTACGCTATCCAATGATGGTAATACTATGGAGGATTGGCAAGTCCAGGGTACCAATGCATCTGGACCTAATTCGGGAACGTGGTCACTTGTTAGTACCATACCAGTTGGCAACGAGTATGCGCTTATGTTAGGAACTTCAGTAGCAGGTGCATCTATGCCGAATTGGACGGATGGAGTAACTGCAAGCAGCGTTACTACTTCACAAGCTGCTGCTAATGCATGGGGCCAGAAAGCGGATGTTGGGTATACACGTGGATTGTGGTCAAGGATTACAATGCCTACTACTTCATCTCAGAGCGGTGTATTTTCATTCACAGTCAGTATTTGGGGAACAGCTCCATAAATTGGAGTTAAAAAAGGCCGACAGAACAGCTGTAACGGTATAATAAAATGAACAGAACTTTAAACCAGATATTAAAAACTTTAAAAACCATCAGAGAATGGACTGGTAATGTTCTGTCTCTAGCAATCCTTGTGGTATGTTTCTCAATTTTCAATGCAAATTATATTTATTCAGCATTTGATGAATTGAATGTCGGAGCGAGACCACAAGGAATGGCAGGAGCGTTTACAGCTGTTTCGGATGATGTGAATGCTCTTTTCTACAATCCGGCAGGGATATCATTATTAAAGAAATCAGAATTCACATCAAATTATGGACGGCTCTTTATGGGATTGGATGACGGTTCATCGCTTGGTTCGTCGTTTGTTGGTTTTGCGCATCCTACAGAAAAATACGGAGCAATGGGATTTGCATGGTACAATCTCTCATTATCCGGTTTCTATGATGAAACTGTGTTATCGTTAGCATATTCTTATAATATCTTCAATAGATTATCAATGGGAGTTAGTGTAAAAGATCTTATGAGAAAATTTGGCAGTGATGATTATACAAAGACAGCTATTGACTCTAACGGCAACACCCGGGTTGACATAGAAGGAGTTTCGGGAGATCCTGTCTTTGAAAAGAGCAGCAGAACAAATTCAATAAGCGGCGACTTGGGATTACTTTACATGTATTCAAATACTTTGACTTTTGGATTTTCTGCAAAGAATGTTACATCGCCTGATATAGGGCTTGTAAATACGGAAAAATTGCCCATATCATATCGCTTAGGTGTTTCCTATAATAAAACAAATTATCTATTATCATTGGAAGCATTTAATAAGAATAGTGATTTAAATATTTTAACTGGTGCAGAAAAATGGTTTACCGACAAGAATATTGGAATAAGAGGCGGATTATTAATCGGCAGCCGTAGATTAGGAACTATAACAGTTGGTTCAAGTATGAAGTTTGATAATTTATCTTTTGATTATGCATTTGTTTGGCCTTTAACAGGAATAAAAGATACTTACGGTACACACAAAATTTCACTTAATATAAAATTTGGAAAAGGTAGTATCTCTGATAAAGCAAAAAGAGATGAGATAAATAGGCTTCAACAGATGGAAGAACAGCGGAAAGCAATCGTTGCAGCAGAAAAATTACAGAAAGAAGCTGACATAATTAAAAGAGAAACAGCCGCAAGATTAGCAGAAGCAAAAAGAAGAGAACTGGAAATGGAAAATATTCAGAAGGCATCAGCCGTCCAGGAAGCAGAATTAGTAAAAACGATGAAGAAAAGCGAGACAGAAAAAGAGTTTAAAGATTTAATGTTAAATTATCAGAAGAGGGTTTCTGACGGTGCGGAGATTCCGGAAAGATTAACACTGCTTGACAAAATCATAAAAAAATATGATAATAACGGTATTAATATTTCTGATGCCAAAAAAGAAAGGGATTCTGTTATCAAAATACAGCAGACATACAGGAAAGATTTTAATTATTCTTTTAGTTATTACATGAAATTAAAATCAAGAGGCGCAAAGAAAGAAGAGAAGAGAGCAATAATCTCAAAAATAATAGAAAAATATAAAGGGAAAGGAATAGATATTTCAGAAGCCGAAAAAGAATTTGAGGAAGTAAAATGACAATTAAAAACCGGTTAATAATTTCATTTGCTTTAATGATTGCGATAGTTGTTTTTATCGCTTCTATACTATTTTTTCAAGGTAAAATACAAAGGGATTACCTTATGGATTCTGTGCAGAACTATTCTCTAATGGCCGGTATAAGAGAAATACAATATTATCTCGAAAAATCAGGTTCTGCTTGTGATTTTTATCTTGTATTGGGAGATTCTTCTGAAAAAAGCAAATTTAATGAATTTTCAGGTTTATTGCAAGAGAAAATTAACGATTATTCCTTGCAGCTTAATAATTTTAAAATCAGTAAAGCAGAATATATCGAATTTTCTGAAATTGCAGATGCGTGTAATATATTGATTTCGAGATGGCAGAATGCAATAAATATGTATTCGGAAGGTAAAAGGGAACGTGCTATCAGCATGATAGAAAATAATGTTCTATCATATTATGATAAAATTAAAGAGAGAATAAAAAGCGAATATGAAAAAAAAATTAATGCATATCAGATTGCGGAAAAAGAATCTTTAAGGATGGAAAAAATTAATTTTATAATATCAGTTGGTTTATCTGTACTAGCTATTATTTTAGCAATGATGCTCTCCGTGTTTTTATTTAGAACTATAACAAGACCTTTGACAAAGCTTAAAGAAGGAGCTGAAAAGATTGGCAACGGCAGTTTTTCACAGAGAATAGAGATTTCCGGCCACAATGAATTAACGGTGCTTGCAGAAGCATTTAATAAGATGGCTGAAAATCTAAAGAGATCGGAGACACAGTTGATTCAGATGGATAGAATGGCTTCCCTTGGCCAGCTTGCCGGCGGTATTGCACATGAACTTAATAATCCTTTAACCGGCGTTTTAGGCCAGACAGAGATGCTTCTTGAAAAACTTCCGCCTCAGGATCCAATTAGAGAAACACTTGAAAAAATCGGGAAAGCAGCAGAAAGATGCAGAAAGATTACTAAGGGATTGTTGGATTTTTCAAGGCAGAAAGATTATACTTTTGAGTATATTGATGTTCCTAAATTATTGGACAATTCTTTGGATATATGTTCGTCAGATTTAATTGCATCTAAAATAAACGTTGTAAAAAAATACGGAAAAGAAGTTCCAAAAGCATATATTTCACAACCTCATATCCAGCAGGTATTTTTAAATATAATTACAAATGCAATCCATGCTATGAAACACGGTGGAACGCTTACGATTGTTACAGATGTTGTAATAAATAATTATGTTACGGTAGCTTTTAAGGATACTGGAGACGGAATATCAAAAGTAAATCTTGAAAAAATGTTCACTCCATTTTTTACAACTAAAGAACCTGGTAAAGGGACCGGTTTGGGGTTGGTTATTTCGTACGGAATTATTCAGAAACATAACGGTAAAATACTGGTATCAAGCGATGGCGATAAAAAAGGCGCTACATTTACTTTAAGATTGCCTGCTGGGGGGATAAAATGAAATATTTATCTTTTAATGTTTTTAAACATATATTTAAACTATTAACTTCAATCTTAATATGTCTAACGTTTTTGAATTTTTTATTTGCTGAAGGGTTTAAAATTGCGGAAGTAAAACCAAAAATAATAACACCTGCATCCAGTTCGGGAATAAATGATTATTTGATAATAAGTTATGATAATCCGAACGATTCTAATGTAAGCGGAAAGATTATTACATTAAACGGATATTTTGTTGCTGATATGCTAAATAATGATTTATCAGCAAAAATAACATGGAACGGGAAGGATGACAGTGGTAAAGTGGTTTCTTCCGGGATTTATATTTATCAGATTGATGTTGAAGGTAAAGTTTTTAATGGGACGGTAGTAGTGGCTAAATAGATAAAGTAACGGGTAACGGGTAATGAGTAACGAGTAGGCGCACGACTTAAGTCGTGCGATTGCGGGATAGTGGGATGGTGCGTTGACGGGATTGTGCGTTTGTGGATGGTTATATGAAAAATATAAAACTATTGTTATTACTTATAACTTTTAGTCTTTTACCTGCGGCGTTGTTTTCTGCATTTGATGATATTGCTCCCGGTGTAAGACCTGCGGCTATGGGTGGGGCATTTACGGCTCTTTCAGATGATGCTAATGCAATATACTATAATCCGGCGGGTCTTTATCGTCTTCAAAATAATGAATTGATAGCATCGTACGGGAAACTTTATTGGGGGCTTACTGATGGTTCAAATATATCCAATTCGGATATATTGTATGTAAATCCATTTGGTAAATTTGGTACGGTAGGACTGGGAATATATTCACTTGCTCTTACCGGTTTATATACAGAAAAAATAATTTTATTTTCGTATGGAATGAGAATTATACCTAAAGTAGGTGTTGGAATAACAATGAAATCGCTTTCTCATGTTTATGGTTCAGATGAATATACTGAAAATGCTATTGACGATACGGGTAATGCTTCAGGACAACCGGACGAAGTGTTTTCAGCCGGTAAAAGCAAGTCTAAACTTTCATCGGATATCGGAATATTTTATAGGCCGGAATCAAGATATAATTTGGGTGTTGTAGTCCAAAATATAAATTCACCTGATGTAGGATTAGTGGAATCTGATAAAGTTGAAAAAACAGTAAGGGCAGGTTTTTCATATTCACCTAGGACTTCAAATTTATCTCTTGAAGTTATATCTAAAGCAAATGATACCGATTTTATTGCAGGTTTTGAGAGATTTTTCATGAAAAAAGTTTTTGCGTTAAGAGGTGCAATGGCTTTTGGCAGTAAAGAATTAAGAAAATTATCATTAGGATTTGGTGTAAGTAAAAGTATATATAAAATTGATTATTCATTTATTTACCCGCTTGCCGGAATTAATAATACTTACGGTACACATAAATTAGCATTTTCTATTTCATTCGGGCCTGTTCCTAATATAGAGCAATTAACTATGGAGTTTCTGCCAGAACAGGAAGAATTGACAGGTGAAGGAGTTGCTATCACCGCAAAAACTGTAACTGAAGATGATAAAAGAGCTTCTGATCTATTAGTAAAAGTATCACAGGATTTATACAGAAAAGGATTCTATCAAAAAGCGCTAGAAAATATTGTTAAAGCAATTGAATATAATCCAAAGAATCAGGGAGCTCAATTATTAAAAAAGAAAATGACTTCAGTAGCGTCCATGTTTCCTGAACTGACCGATAATGAAAAAATATCAAAAATAATCAGAAAAGGTTTGACTGCATATTTTGATAATAGTCCTGTTCTTGCGGTAAATGCGATCAGGTATTCTACGGAACTTGCTCCAGAGAACAATTCATTAACACAATTGTTCGAATTGATAACCAAGGAATTTCCGGGTTATGCAGGGCAGGAAGAATCTATATCCGGCTTGACGTTGGTAAGCAGGAAACTGCAACAGGCACTTGAGAATATTTACAGCGGAAAATATGTTCAAGCGATTACAGAATGTAAAACCGTTTTGGAGTTGGAAGAAGATAATATTGTCGCGCTTATGCGGCTTGGTTCTGCATACTGGGCAATGGGTGATTTTGATAAAGCTAAATCAGTATGGCGGGATGCATTAAGATACGACCCGAACAATGTTCAAATAAGAGAGTTTCTTAAAGGAGAAACCACGGTTCCAAAAGTCGAAAAACTTGGAGAAAAGCCATTAGTTAGAAAATATGCTGTTCAACGAGGCGATACTCCTCAGAAAATATCAGAAAAATTTTATGGTAATAAAACCAGTTGGTCCAAAATCTACGAAGCAAATAAAGATATATTACCAAATAGATGGACAATATCGTATGGTCAAGAGTTGAATATACCGTAAAAAAAATGTATAATGTGATTGTTGAGAAAACTCAACAATCACTGATTAAAACGATTAAAAACAAGATTACACAGATTTAAACAAAGGTGTCATGCTGAACGGAGTGCCTGCCCGCCTACGGTTAAGTGGCGGGAAGCATCTGTAGTTAGGTATTTTAAGGCGAGATTCTTTAGAATGACCCCGATAAGTCTGGGGCAGGCAGCAAAAAAGGTGTTTTTTAATGAAACATTTTAAAAAAATAATTATAGGTGTTTTATTTATTTTTAATCCCGATAAATCGGGACAAGTTTTTTCATTTTTTCCGCCACTAAGACTTTGGCGGACCCGCCTGCGATTTAGTGGCGGGAATTTTTCCCCGTTTAGAAAACTAACCAATATGATTTATGATACTATTGGACATGTAATGAATAAAGTATATAGTCGTTATGGAATTATCATTGTTATGTGTTTTCTAACGGGGTTTAATTGTCTCTGTGCTATCGATAATATTGATCGTGAAAAGCTAACTCTTGAAACCAATATAGAAAAAAGGGTTACTGATGCTTTGGCAAAACTAGTGAATCCCCAAGATTTTATTGTAATGGTGAATATTGAACCGATAATCGAAGAAGCCAATAGGACAAATACAACTCCTCAGATAGAACAGTTGCAAGCCCCGACTATAAAAAAGAAAGATTATATTTTACCAGGAATACCTGCAAAAAAAGGTTTGGGTGATGAAGAAAAAACGTCTCAATCTCCCGTACAGGTTGTTGTATCGCCTAATGAGAGTAATATAGAGGTGATGAAAAACTTTATCAAAAAAATAACTGTTACGGTAAAATTTGACAAAAATGTTCCGGATAATATTATTAACGAAGCAAAAACAATTGTTTCGGGATTGGTTAATTTTAACGTAGAACGGGGAGACATTTTGGCTGTTGAAAAAACAGAGTTTTATAAAAAACAAATTCCCTGGTATCAAATATTTACAAATTTTCCGTCATTAATATGGTTTTTAGGTATTGTATTATTTGCGTTTTTCCTGTTTGGCCCGCTAAATGTATTTTTCCAGCACCTGCTTAGAACACTTAATGTAAAATCCGCACAAACTTCAGATAACAATCAAGCAATGGCTCAACCCCAGATAAATGTACATACCAGTGGTGGAGGTGGTGGGCCTGTTACTATGTCACTTGAAGAAGGTAGATCAAAAAAACCGACACTTTTTTCTTTTATTAATGACGGTAATCTCTGGAATCTTGCATATTTATTAAAAACTGAATCACCCGATAGAACAGCTCTTGTTTTAAGCTATATGAGAAATGATTGGGCGTCTTTTGTATTATCACAGTTGCCTATAGATCTTCAATCAAAGGTAGCTGTTGAACTTGCCAGTGTAAAACAACTTGAGCCCGATGATGTCGAGATAATGGAATTAGAGTTGAAGAAAAAAATAGATTATTTAATCGGCGGTTCTGCTCAGATAATAAAAATATGTGAAAGCTCAGATAAAAAAACTTGTGAAAACATAATTTCTTCTTTATCTGTATCAAATCCCGAACTTGCGGAACAGGTTAGAACCCAGCTTCTGAATATAGATGATTTATATTTTGTTGATTCATCCGGGTTAAGAATCCTTTTCAGAGAAATACCTCTTCCGTCTTGGGCGATAGGATTACGAGTGGCTAAGGATGTAACTCGCGAAAAAATATTAAAAACGCTTCCTACGGGTGCTGCTGAGATGTTAAAACAAGAAATTGAGCTGAATCAGAATGTTTCACAAGCTATGATAGACGAAGAAGAAAAAAGAATAATCACAATAATGCGTAAATTAAGAAACGAGGGTAGGATTATTATTGCAAAAGGTGAAAAGGTAGAAGAAACTTCAGAGAATACAGTTAAAACAGAAGAAAAAGAAGAAACTGTTTCTGGCAACGAAACAAATGAATCACGCGAGGAACGTTTAGCAAGAATAAAAGATAGATTAAAAAAAGAAAGAGGAGGCTAATAAGGCAAGTTAAAATAGAGACAAGTTAAAAGTTTCCGCCATTGAGTCGTAGGCGGATCCGCCAAAGTATTAGTGGCGGAAAAAATTGACGGATTTTATAAATTCAGTTAATAAAATATTACCAAAACTTTTAATTTTAACTTGACTTTTTTTTTATGGATATTTTAACTATACTTGGTTTAGGAATTGGATTTGGCGCTGTTTATATAGTCATGCAACAGGGCGGAATATTAAGTTTACTTTTTGATAAATATGCAGCAATTCTTGTTTTTGGAGGAACACTTGGTGCTACAATGATTTCTGTTCCTTTCACACAAATGAAAACTGCGTTAAGGGCGTCTTTTTTCACAATATTTCCTGCATCATTAAGACAAAAACCGGAATTGATAATAAATACATTGATTGGTCTTTGTGAAAAGTCAAAACGTTCAGGTATAGATTCCTTGCAGGAAGATGTAGTAAGAATTGAAGACAGATTTTTAAAAGAAGGGATACAACTACTAATTGACGGTTTATCGCCTGATTTAATAAGAGAAAATCTTGAGACTGAAATTATTTTCATACGTAAAAGACATATGGCTAATGCATCTGTTTTTAGGACAATGGGAACATATGCCCCAATATTCGGACTACTGGGAACCCTAATTGGTGTTGTTCAGGTATTAAAAAATCTTGCCGATCCAAAGACAATGGGCGCCTCAATGGCTATTGCAGTGACAACGACATTTTATGGTATTTTTTCCACAAACTTTATCTTCCTTCCGTTAGGTTCAAAATTAAATGCACTTTCCGATGCTGAAATTCTCACGAAAGAAGTAATGATTGAAGGTATTTTGTCCATACAAGCCGGCGATATACCGTTAATTCTAAGAAGAAAATTAGAAGCATATCTCGCATACAGAATGCGTAAAAAATAAATAAATCAGGGAGAAAGTGAGATGGGTAAATAGGTGGAAAGGAAAAACAAAAAGTTTTAAATCCTTATCTCTCTACCTCTCTACCTTTTTACCTTTCTATCCTGTAAGTTGTTCATTATGGGTAAAAAAAAAAATCGTAGAATACTATATAACACTGAACAACGTGCTGATTCTCCTATATGGCTTACAATATATGCTGATTTAATGACTAATCTGATGCTATTCTTCTTGATGCTTTGGGGATTAACTAAGGTATCTTTTGAAGCATATACGGAAGCTACAAATTCCTTAAATAAAACAATTACTCAACAAGAAAGAAAATATGAAACAAAAAAGGTAATACCAGATGATAAATCAGGCGGTTATATCGGATATGAAGCGGTGTCAAAGACCAATACGGATGTACAAGGTATTAAACTTGTATTGGATTCTCCGATTTTATTTGATTTAGGTTCTTCAAAACTTAATGATGAAGCAAAAAGTCAGCTTGATGATATCATTGCATATCTTTATGACGTTGATTATAGGGCTGTAATAGAAGGTTATACAGATGACACACCTATAGGAAAAAACTTGGGGTTTACTTCGAACTGGGAACTATCACTTGATAGAGCAAGAAATGTGGTAAAATATTTTGAGGAGCAGGGAATAGATCCAAAACGGCTTGTAATTGCAGGTTACGGTGAATTTCATCCTATCTTTCCAAATGATACCGAAGAACATAAAAAACAAAATAGAAGGATTGAAATAAACATTATTTACAAAGAAAGTATCTGAAGCTTTCTTAGGTATTATACTATGTCTCGATGTTATTGCCTACCTACTCCGCCGGCTAGCGGATTAGTAGCGGGAAGCAATCTCTTAATTACGGGATTGCCACGAGCCAATAAATTGGCTCTCGCAATGACAGCTATGCTATTATCTGAGTAATCATCTCTTGTAATAAATATCCGCCACTGATTCTATGGCGGATAAACAATCGAGGATTGTTTAAAATATGGCTAAAGGTAAATTTTTTTCATTCGGAAGACGATTTGGCGAATCATCAAGGATGGACCCAAATTTATGGGTTGTTTCTTACGGAAATACCATGACATTGCTTATGATTTTCTTTCTTATACTTTATTCTAATAGTTATAATTTGAAGCAAAAAAGCATTGAAGCCCAGAAGACTGAAGATCAGTTATTGGTAAAAAAACTTGAAAAATTCGGCAGTTCAGCAATAACAGGCGATAAAATCAAAGTAACATTTTCTCAGGACATAATATTCCAGAGCGCAAGTCCAACTTTATCAAAAGATTTTGATAATATACTAATTGAGGTTTCTGATTATTTGAAAAAAAGTTCTGGAACAGTAATAATATCAGGACATGCAGATGCTACACCCTTAAAAGGCGGTAAATATAAGGATAATTGGTTTTTATCCGCAGAGAGGGGTTGGAACGTAGCCCAGGAACTGATAAAAAATGGAATTGATCCCAATAGATTACAAATTAGAGGCTATGGAGAGTTTAATCCCGTAGCGGATAATAGCACTGAAGAAGGACGCGGTAAAAATAGAAGAATAGAAATGACTATAATGAAAGTGCAAACAGAAGAACCAAAGAGATATATATATTACAAAGCGTCCGGTCTTGAAAATATTAATGAGTTGGCTAAAAAATATTTAGGTGATGAAAAGTTTTCAGAAGTAATCAAAGGGCTGAATCCCGGTAAAATTGATGCAGATGGCAAAATTCTAAAAGATGCTGAAATCTTAATTCCATATAACCCTTAAAAGGCAAGTTAAAAGTATAAATTAAAAGTTTAAATGAAAGACTTAATTTTGACTTGAACTTATTATAATTTTTAACTTTTACTTGCATCTATTATGATACTCTACCTTATCGACGGAAATTCATACATACACAGGGCTTATCACGCAATAAAAAATCTTACAACATCAAAAGGTGAATCCGTTAACGCTGTATACGGTTTCACTAAGATGTTGTTAAAAATAATCGAGCAATACAAGCCCGATTACATTGCTGTTTGTTTTGATTATCCTGCACCAACCTTCAGACATAAAGAATTTCCGGACTATAAAGCAAACAGAAAAAAAACTGATGAAGAATTGAAAAACCAGTTTCCAATGACAAAAGAAATTATTTCCGCATTAAATATTAAAATTTTCGAAAAAGAGGGTTACGAAGCAGACGATTTAATAGCCACAATTGCTGAAAGAGCATCGGAACAGGGGATTGATACGATAATAGTAACAAGTGATAAAGACATTTTTCAAATTGTCAATGATAAGATAAGGATTTTAAATGAACCAAAGGATTCTATCTATGATAAAGAAAGCGTAAAAGAGAAAATTGGGGTATTTCCTGATAGAATAATTGACTATCTTGCTTTAGCAGGCGATGCTTCTGATAATATACCCGGAATTTCAGGTATAGGTGAGAAAACCGCTGTTAAGCTAATAGATCAATACGGTAAAATAGAAGATATAATAAAAAATTATTCTTTAATCGGAGGGAGAATAGGTTTGATGATCAACGAACAATCAAAGTCAGCAATATTATCTAAGAGATTAGCAACTCTAATAAAAGATGTACCAATAGATATCGAATTTGATCAGTTAAAATCTGCAAGTCCTAATAATGAGAGGCTTTTGAATATTTTGCAAAAGATGGAGTTTTATTCATTGATTAAAATGCTTATTAAAGAAGAAGATAATGATATTAAAACAACAAATTACAGTATTATATCTGACGAAACACAACTTATTAATTTTGCTGAAAATCTTAAATCAGAAAAAGAGTTTTCATTTTATTTTGCCATGGGCAAGGATAATTTACCAATAGGTCTATCAATTTCATCTGAAAAAGATGAAGGGACGTATTTCCCGATTGGACACCAAACACTAATTTATGGAAATCAATTAACTTTTGATATAGTGAAAAAATATTTTAAGCCATTATTTGAAGATAAGAACATCCTGAAAATTACCCACAATTTGAAATTTCAAATTAATTTTATTGAAGATTGTGGAATAAATTCATACCTTGATACGTTCGACGTAGAGATAGCTTCTTATCTTATAAATCCGTCTTTAAAAAATACTTCTTTAGAAAATATTATAATTGAACATCTACAAATAAAGAAAACTATATTTCCGGGTGATGCTGAAAGCATAGATATCGAAAATGCAAAAAAAATATTTTGTGAAATATCGGATTTTATATTAAGATGTAAAAAAGTACTTGCATCAAAACTTATTGATAAAAAATTACAGATTTTATTTAAGGATATCGAAATGCCTCTGATATTTGTATTATATGTTATGGAAAAAACAGGGATTCTGATAGATAAAGAATATTTTCTTAAACTATCCGAAGAATTCTCTAAAGAAATGAAAATATATGAAGAAAAAATATTCAAAATAGTAGGTGAAGAATTTAATATAAATTCTCCTAAACAGCTTTCTTATATTCTTTTTGAAAAATTGAAATTAAAGCCGGTCAAAAAGACAAAAACAGGTTTTTCCACAAATGAAGATGTTATGTCTGTATTGGCTCAAACACACGAGTTACCTAAAATAGTTCTTGATTACCGCGAAATAGCAAAACTTAAATCAACTTTTGTTGATGCACTGTTAAGCAAAGTAAATCCAAAGACAAAAAGGCTTCATACTTCTTTTAATCAAACCGGTACGGCAACAGGGCGTCTTTCTTCATCAGAACCAAATTTACAAAACATTCCGACTAAAACTTATTTAGGAAAAAAAATAAGAAGAGGATTTGTTCCTGAAAAAAATTATGTTCTTGTTGCTTTTGATTACTCTCAGATAGATCTACGGGTTTTAGCACATATTACAAAAGACAAGATAATGTGTGAATCTTTCATGAAAGGCGAAGATATTCACACTATAACTGCTTCAGAAGTTTTCGGCGTAAAAAAGGAAGAAGTGACCAAGGAAATGAGAAACAGGGCAAAAGGTATAAATTTCGGTATTGTTTACGGACAGCAATCGTGGGGATTATCGCAACAGCTTGGCATATCTCCTGATGAAGCTCAGAAGTATATTAATAGTTACTTTGAAAAATATAGCGGTGTAAAGACTTGGATTGCAGAAACAATTAAAAAGGCAAAAAGAGACGGGTATATATCAACACTTTTGGGCAGGATAAGATATTTACCTGAGATAAACAGTTCAAATCAGCAGATGCGTTCATTTGCAGAAAGGACCGCTATAAACACTCAGATACAAGGTACTTCTGCAGATATAATCAAAGTAGCTATGATAAAAATATATGAAAAAATCAAAACACAAAATTTATTGTCAAAATGCAGGATGTTATTACAGGTGCACGATGAACTATTATTTGAGATTATGGCTACTGAAACCGAAAATTTAATACCTATAATAAAATCAGAAATGGAAAATGCTGTTAAGCTTGATATACCTGTTCTAGTCAGTACAAAAATGGGGAATAACTGGGCAGACCTTAAAGAGGTAACGGGTAACGGGTAATGGGTAATGGGTAACGAGTAATGGGTAACAGGTAAAAGTATTAAAAACTTAAAGAAAGAATTTTAATCTGTGTAATCGCTTTTAAAAATCTGCCCGTCCTCCGCAGTAGCAGACTACTGCTACGGAGGATGGATGTAATCAAATTTTGGAGAAATTATGAGAATCATTGGACTTACAGGTGGAATTGCATCAGGGAAGTCGCTTGTGCTTAATGAATTTCAAAGAGTGGGAATAAGTATAATTTCTGCAGATGCAATTGCAAGAGAAATTTTTTATAAAAAAGATGTATTAATTGAAGTTAAAAAAATATTTGGTACAGTAGATAGAAATAGAATTGCAAATATAATTTTTTCAAATTCAAAGAAAAAAAAGTTGCTTGAAAAAATAATTCATCCAAAGGTTGTTTTTGAATTAAGAAAACAGATAGACAAATTAAGGAAAAGAAAATTGAAGATTGTTATTGTAGATATTCCGCTGCTGTATGAAGTAGGTCTTGAATATTTGTTCAATAAAATTATTGTGGTTAATTGTAGTAAAGAACAACAAATCGAGCGATTGATAAAGCGGGATAAAATTTCAATAAAAGAAGCTTTAAAAAAAATAAAATCTCAGATTACTCTCTCAAATAAAATAAATAAAGCTGATTATGTCATTGATAATAAAGATACTAAATCAAAAATAAAAAAAGAAGTAAAGAAAATACTTGACAAAATATTGTAAATTCTATAAAATATTGTTAGTATTTAAATCACGTCTAAATTCACTCCGTACGAAAATGTAGATACATAATACTAATAAAATATAAGTTAAATTTACAAGAATTTTATTACAACATTTTCTAACGCGATAAACCTATCAATATGAAAATCCAGAAAACGCTTTTAGTGAAATTAAAAATCTAATAATTTTTTAATTGATGTTTTTTTTATCATGCATACCGTATATTAAAACATTTAAAATAAATATATTGTATTTGGAGGAGAAATGGAACAAACAAACAAAACAGATATCTCTGCTTTATCAAAAATGAGCATGTCAGATCTTACAGTTATGGCAAAAGGTTTGAAGATTGAAGAAATTGCAGGACTTAAAAAGCAGGAGTTAGTATTTAAAATCCTTCAAGCACAAATTACTTCAAATGGGTTAATGTTTGATGAAGGAGTATTAGAGGTTTTGCCTGATGGTTTTGGTTTCTTACGATCACCAAACTCAAATTATTTGCCGGGTCCGGAAGATATTTACATTTCACCTTCCCAAATTAAAAAATTTGCTTTGCGAAAAGGGGATACCGTTTCCGGAGAAGTAAGACCCCCAAAAGAAAACGAAAGATTTTTAGCTTTACTTAAAGTTCAGGCAGTCAATGGTGAAGATCCTGAAAAAATAAGAGAACGGGTTCTATTTGATAATTTAACACCTCTTTATCCTCAGAAAAAGATTAATCTTGAAATAAAAAAGGACGAACTTACAACGCGTATAATGGATTTGCTAACTCCAATTGGTATGGGTCAACGCGGATTGATTGTATCACCTCCCCGTGCAGGAAAAACAATGATTTTACAGAAAATTGCAAATGCGATATCCACCAATCATCCTGAAATTCATATGATTGTTCTTTTAATTGATGAAAGACCGGAAGAGGTAACGGATATGCAACGTTCGGTTAAAGCGGAAGTGATTTCCTCTACATTCGACGAATCACCTGAGAGGCACATTCAGGTGTCGGAAATGGTTTTGGAAAAAGCAAAACGATTAGTGGAACATAAAAAAGATGTAGTCATCCTACTTGATTCTATTACAAGATTAGCCCGTGCATATAATACAACTCAGCCATCATCCGGAAGAGTTCTTTCCGGCGGATTGGATTCAAATGCACTTCAGCGTCCTAAAAGATTTTTTGGCGCTGCCAGGAATATTGAAGAAGGCGGTTCGCTTACAATAATCGCAACAGCGCTTGTCGATACTGGAAGTAAAATGGATGATGTTATTTTTGAAGAATTTAAAGGTACCGGTAATATGGAAATACATCTTGATAGAAAACTTGCTGATAGGAGAATATTCCCTGCAATAGATATTAATAGGTCCGGAACAAGAAAAGAGGAGTTGCTGCTTGAACCGGAAGTATTAAATAAAATATGGATTTTAAGAAAAGTTTTAACGCCAATGTCACCGACAGAATCGATGGAACTTTTAACTGAAAAGATGTCAGCAACTAAATCTAATAAAGATTTTCTAAAATCTATGGAGATATCGCAATAGTGTAGCGGATAGTTATAGCGTTTTTGCGTTATAGAGTTTTAGCGTTAAAGGATTTAAAGTTTTTAACTCTATAACTCTACAAACCCTAAAACTCTATAAACTTTTTTAGAAAAAAAAATGGATATTTTTAATAAGATTATACTTGGTATTTTTATTTTTTTAATTGCAATTGTATTTAAACTTACAGCTTTAACTAGCAGACCTGATTATGATGGTTTATTGCTTACTAATACAAAAGATAGAACATCAAATTATGAATTTATAAAAAATTTGAATGAATTTGTAATTGTAAATCACACCGTTAAAAAGGGAGAAAATATAAATAAAATAGCTCAAAAATACGGGATAGATGTGTCTACTATTAGGGGAATAAATAACCTCGATGTAACTTATCTTAAACCCGAACAAAAAATATGGGTTATAAATAAAAAAGGACATATACATACTGTGAAAAACGGCGAAAAACTGGAAACTATTTCAAGAAAATATAATGTTAATACTGAGACAATTATTATTGCCAATGATTTTGACGAAGATGATGAATTAACGGTAGGTGATAAAATATTTATTCCCGGGATTAAAATTCATTTTGCGGATTTCTTATTACCGCTAACCAGATATCGTATAACAAGCAGGTTTGGTTCAAGAATGCATCCAATTTTAAGAGAAAGAAGATTTCATGAGGGACTTGATTTGGGAAGATGTTATAGGGAATCCGTAAGAGCATCAAGTAACGGAAAAGTTATTTTTGCGGGAAGAAAAGGTGGATATGGGAAGATGATAATGATTTCTCATAAAAACGGATTTACTACAAGATATGGGCATCTAAGTTTATTCTTTGTCAAAATAAATCAATATGTAAAAGCTGGTCAGATCATAGGAAGAGTTGGTTCTACGGGACTTTCAACCGGACCGCATTTGCACTTTGAAGTAAGAAAGTACGGTAGAGCGGTAAATCCGCTTAAATATATTGGTAAACAAATTTTCTTATCCAATAGTTGACTTTTAAAAAATATTTAATATAATTGTTATAAGATATTTTATTAAAGTGAGGTATAAAAATGAGAGAAGGAATTCATCCTAATTATGTCGAATGTAAAGTGAGCTGTGCGTGTGGGAATAGTTTTGTTACAATGTCAACAAAACCGGAAATAAAGCTGGATATTTGCTCAAAGTGTCATCCATATTTCACTGGAAAGCAAAAACTGATAGATACTGCCGGTCGTGTTGATAAGTTTATTTCAAAATATTCAAAAACAGGCGGAAAGGCGGTTCTGAGAAAACCAAAAGAAGTAGTAATGAAAATAAAACCGTTAAAGAAAGTAAAAAAGGCTGTTCCGAAAATTATACCCGGTAAAGATACAAGAAGAAAAGGGGAAGGAAGAAAAGTAGAAGCAAAAAAAGAATCAAAACCAACTGAAAAATAGTAAATTTAAATAATATTAATATAAGGCAAAGTTTTCTTACAAAGATTTCTTTGCCTTTTTTATACGCGGAGGTCGCCCGCCTAAATGAAAAAGTCGGGACAAGTAACTCTAATGGTTTATCTTGAGTTAATCTGTGTCCGCCACTGAATCTTCGGCGGATAAATAATCGGCTTTAAAAAACTGTGTAATCAAATTTTGGAAAAATTTTATGGTTAAAGAAAAGCTTAAAGATATAAAAAAAGAATATCAAGAGATAGAAAATTCACTATCTAATCCCGCAATAGTTTCTGACACTCAACGTTTGAGAGATTTGACAAAGCGCAGAAAGGAAATCTTTCCAATTATTGAAAAATTTAATAATTATGAGAAAGTTGAACAAGAGATTTTACATATTAATGAAATAATTAAAACAGATGATTTAGAAATGGTTGAGCTTGCAAAATCTGAACTAAATGATTTGAAAGAAAAGAGAAATAAATTGGAAAGTGATTTAGAAGAATTATTAAAAGTCAAAGATCCACTCGACAAAAAAGATGTTATAATTGAAATTCGTGCTGCTGCCGGCGGTGATGAATCAGCGCTATTTGTAGCTGAACTCCACAGAATGTACGACCGTTATGCTCAACAAAAGGGTTTAAAAACAGAAATTTTGGAAGTTAGTCCCACGGGTATAGGCGGAATTAAAGAAATTGTTTTTACGGTTGAAGGAGAAAATGCATATAGTTTTTTTAAGTATGAAAGCGGTACTCATAGAGTTCAGCGGGTTCCAAAAACAGAAGCTTCAGGCAGAATACATACTTCTACAATAACCGTAGCTGTATTAGTAGAGCCTGACGATGTAGAATTTAAAATAAATCCAAATGATTTAAAAATAGATACCTATCGCGCAGGCGGCCATGGAGGACAATATCTTCAAAAAACAGATTCAGCAGTAAGAATTACCCATATTCCTACCAACGTTGTCGTTGCATGCCAGGATGAAAGGTCTCAATTAAAAAACAAACTTAAAGCTATGAAAATATTAAAAGCCAGGATTTATGATATGATTAAACAACAGCAGCAGCAAAAAATCGCTCAGGACAGAAAAAAACAAGTGGGTACCGGCGATAGAAGCGAAAAAATAAGGACTTATAATTTTCCACAGGATAGAATAACAGATCATCGCATCAATGAAAATTTTCACAATATTCAAAATATATTTGACGGTAATTTAGACGATATAGTAAATGCTTTTAAAAAATTAGATTTATTATGAACTCATTTGAACTTTTAAATTGGGGCAAATCAACCCTTGGTAGCAAATACGGTTTTGATACAAAGGTGATTTTGGCGCATTGTCTTAATATAAAGATTAATGATGTTTATATTTATTCTGGAGAAATTAAACCACAAAAAAGTAAATTGTACAAAAAATTAATCAATGCCAGAAAGCAATTTATACCGACTGAATATTTAACCGGTGATACGGAATTTATGGGTTTAAAATATTTTGTCAATAAAAATGTTTTAATACCAAGGCAAGAAACGGAAATATTAGTTCAGGAAGCTATAAAACTTGTAAAAAATAACAAAAAATCAATTAATATTCTTGATATAGGAACAGGCTCAGGAAATATTGGTATTTCAATTGCAAAGTACTTAAAAAATGTAAATATTATAGCGATTGATATTTCTGAAGAAGCTATTAAGGTTGCAATAAAAAATGCAAAAATAAATAGAATTCAAAGCAAAATAAAATTTATCAAAAGTGACCTATTTAATTTCACTGCAAACTACAAAAATGCAAAATTTGACCTAATAATTTCAAATCCGCCATATATTAAAACAAATGAAATAAATAGATTACAAAAGGAAATTTTAAATGAGCCTAGAATTGCATTAGACGGCGGAAAAGACGGTTTAAAATTTTATAATAGTATTATTCCGGAAAGTAGAAGATATCTTAATAAAAATGGATATTTAATGCTTGAAATTGGGTATCATCATTCAAAGCAAATAAAAAAAACAATGGAAGCTAACGGTTATAAAAATATCAATATTTTAAAGGATTATTTAAGGCAAGAAAGAGTAGCTTATGGACAAAATCATAATTAATGGCGGTAAAAAGCTTAAAGGTGAAGTAAAAATAAGTGGCTCAAAAAATGCTGCTTTACCTATACTAATTGCTACATTACTAACAGATGATAAATGTACAATAAAAAATGTTCCGGATCTTGAAGATATTAATACTGTTATAGCCCTACTTAGGCATCTTGGAAAAAAAATACACAGAAAGGAAGATATCATTACAGTTTCTGCTGATAAAAATATTAGATCAGATGCTCCGTATGAATTGGTATGTAAAATGCGGGCATCAGTTCTTGTAGCAGGTCCGCTTCTGGCAAGATTTAAAAAAGCTGATATATCACTCCCCGGCGGATGTGCTATTGGATTAAGACCAATTAATATACATCTGGATGGATTCAAAAGACTTGGTGCAAAATATAAGATTAATAAAGGTGATGTTTTTTTAAAAGCTTCAAAATTAAAAGCCTCTAAAATTATACTTGATTTTCCTTCTGTGGGTGCTACGGAGAATTTATTAATGACATCAACTCTTGTAGAAGGGGAAACTATAATTGAAAATGCTGCAATCGAACCTGAAATAGCAGACTTAGTAAATTTTTTAATTAATTGCGGAGCAAAAATTTCGGGAATCGGAACAAGTAAATTAAAAGTATTTGGCGTTAAGAAGTTAAAAGGTTGTACTTATACTGTAATGTCAGATAGAATAGAAACAGGTACATACATTATTTCTTCAGCAATAACAAATGGCGATATAAAAATAATTGGCTCTATAATGGAACATAATGAGTCATTAATTGAAAAAATTAGAGTAGCTGGTGCAAAAGTAAGTAGGAAAAATGGTTCTTTAAAAATTAAAGGATCAGGAAAAATTAAAAGTATTGATGTCGAAACGCAGGTTTTCCCGGGTTTTCCTACAGATTTACAACCATTATGGATGACTTTAATGACTGTATCGAGAGGTGAATCGGTTATAACTGAAACCGTCTTTGAAAATAGATTACGAACAGTCGCTGAATTGATAAGAATGGGAGCGGATATAAAAATAAAAGGCAGTTCTGCGTTTGTAAAAGGAGTTAAAAATTTAACCGGAACAAAAGTTGTAGCATCGGATTTGAGATCAGCAGCTGCATTAATATTAGCAGGTCTAGCAGCTAAAGGTAAAACAGAAATAACCGGACTTGAGCATTTATATCGCGGATACGAAAATATCGTAGGTAAACTTAAAAATTTAGGTGCGGATATTAAACTGATAAAAAAGCAACGCGTAATGAGTAACGGGTAATGCTTGCCCGCCGAAGACCTAGTGGCGGGGGTAACGAGTAACGTGTAATTAGAAGAAGATAAAATCAATCTGATTTTAAAATCTGTTTAATCAAGAATTTGTATTGATAAATGCCTAAAATTTTATATAATTAATTTATGAACAAAATAGTAAGTAATATAATAGAAAAAGTTAAAACAAATGGTGATTCTGCCATTACTTTTTTTACAGAAAAATATGATGGATTAAAACTACTGCCAAAAAATTTTAAAGTATCAGATAATGAAATTCTATCGGCTTTTAAGAGTGTTGATAAAAATTTCTTAAATTCCATTATTTTAGCTAAAGAAAATATTGAAGTTTTTCAAAATAAAATCTTTCCTAAATCTACAATAATTAAGAAAAGTGGAATTGTTTTAAAACACATTTTTAAACCTTTAGATTCGGTTGGAATTTATATTCCCGGTGGAAGGTTTTCGTATCCATCGACAATCTTAATGACTGCTATTCCTGCAAAGATTGCAGGTGTTAAGAAAATTATTATTACCACTCCTTTTAAAAATTTAAGTAATGAGGTTTTAGCGACTGCAAAAATATGCGGTGTGAATGAGATATACCGTATCGGCGGAGCACAGGCAATAGCATCATTGGCTTATGGAACGGAGACTATTCCTAAAGTCGATAAAATAGTAGGACCGGGTAATGCATACGTTACAGAAGCAAAGAAACAGGTTTATGGTGATGTTGGTATTGATATGTTAGCTGGTCCAAGCGAAATTCTTATAATAGCAGATGAATCAGTAAAAATGCAGTTTATAACTGAAGATTTGAAAGCGCAGTGTGAACATGATAAAAATTCAAAAGCCGTGTTAATATCTATGTCTAAAAGATTAACTAAAACAATTAAAAAAAATATTTCTTTATTCAAAAAACAAATAAAAATAATAAATGTAGATAGTATTGTTCAGGCAATCAAGATTGCTAATCAGATTGCTCCGGAACATCTCGAAATAATGACCAAAAATCCTCAATATATAGCAGATAAAGTTAAAAATGCCGGAGCAGTATTTATAGGAAATTATTCACCGGTTGCACTTGGTGATTATTTTGCAGGACCAAGCCATGTTCTTCCAACTGGCAGAAATGCAAGGTTTTCTTCGGGATTATCCGTATATGATTTTCTTAAATCTTCATCTTATATTCATTATAAAAAATCAGCATTAAAAAAATCTGCTAGCTCAATAATTAAATTAGCTAATACCGAAGGATTGTCTAAACATGCCGAATCTATTAAAGTCAGGGTTAATGACAGTAACGGGTAATAGGTAATAAATAAAAAAGAAGTTTTAGTATATAAATATAAAACTACAATTTTTAATTTTGCCTGCCTGACTATATCAGGTAGGCAGGCATTTTTAATTTTTAATTGTTTTGTTTGGAGGACACGTGAGAAAAGCGGATATCAAAAGAAAAACTGCAGAAACAGATATAAAACTTTCTTTAAATCTTGATGGTAGCGGAAGATATAAAATAAAAACAACAATACCTTTTATTGATCATATGTTATCACTTTTTTCTAAACATTCTTTGATAAATTTAGAAATTAGTGCAAAGGGTGACACCGAAGTTGATTATCATCATCTTGTCGAAGATTTAGGAATAGTTTTAGGCGAAGCAATTAAAAAATCGCTTGGTAAAAAAATAGGAATATCAAGATACGGAAATTTTTTACTTCCAATGGATGAGGCTTTGAGTTATGTGGCAATTGATTTATCCGGAAGACCGTATCTTTCATTTGATGTTAAGTTTAATAATTCTGTTGATTTTGACTATACTTTACTTGAAGAATTTTTCAGAGCAGTAGCTAATGCCAGCGGTATGAATCTTCATATTAAGAATCATACCGGTAAAAATAACCATCATATAGCTGAATCAATTTTTAAAGGGTTCGCAAAAGCAGTAAAAAATGCAGTAGAAATAGATAAAAAAGTTAAAGGGATTCCCTCAACAAAGAAAAAACTATGATTACTATTGTTGATTATGGAATGGGCAATTTAAGAAGCGTTCAAAAAGCATTTGAATATATTGGTAAAAAAGCAGTTGTTACTTCAAATAAAAAAAGCATATTAAATTCATCGCTTATTGTAGTTCCGGGCGTCGGTTCTTTTGATGCAGCGATGAACAATCTTAAAAAATTAAAACTTGTAGAAGTTATTAAAAAAGTAATTTCTGAAGGTAAGCCTTATTTAGGTCTTTGTCTTGGTTTACAGATATTGTTTGAATGCAGCGAAGAAGGTAATTCCAGGGGATTAGAAATGCTAAGGGGTAAAGTAGAAAAGTTCAATTTTAGAAATAATTTAAAAATTCCGCATATGGGATGGAACAATATTAAGTTAAAAGTTCCCGCCACTAAACCGTTGGCGGGTCCGCCGAAGTCTCAGTGGCGGAAAATTTTTAATGGTATTGAAGACAACTCGTATTTTTATTTTGTGCACTCTTATTGCGTTAAACCCAAAGATAAAAGAATAATTTCTACAACTACTGATTATGGCATAAATTTTGCTTCGTCAATATTTTATAAAAATATATTTGCAACGCAATTCCATCCCGAAAAAAGTCAGAAAAATGGATTGAGGTTATTAAAAAATTATGTTAATTATACCGGCAATTGATATTCGCGGCGGTAACTGTGTAATGTTGACCCAGGGCAAACTTGAAGCGGAAACAGTTTATTCGAAAGATCCTGCTTTTATCGCAAAAATGTTTCAAGCTAAAGGAGCAAAACGCATTCATATAGTTGATTTAGACGGTGCATTTTCCGGATCTCCGCAAAATATCGCTGTAATAGAAAAAATAAGGCAGGCTGTTACTGTTGAGATTGAGTTTGGTGGTGGAGTAAGAAAAATTGAAACTATTGAAAAAATGTTAAATATCGGCATAGATAAAATAATTATCGGTACCGTAGCGGTATTTAATCCTGATGTCGTAAAAGAAGCGGTTAAAAAATTTAAAGATAAAATTATTATTGCAATTGATGTTTTTGACGATAAAATTGCAATTGGCGGCTGGAAAGAGGTAACACAATATAATGCTTTGGAATTTGCAAAAAATATGAAAGAAATTGGTATTACAGAAATCATCACTACAGATGTAATGCGTGACGGTATGATGGAAGGTCCAAATATAGAAGGAATTAAAAGGATTTGCAAGAGTGGTGTATCCGTTATTGCATCAGGGGGTGTTTCTAGATTAGAAGATGTAGAGAAAATAGCATCATTAGAAAAGTTAGGTGTTTCAGGAATGATAATCGGAAAGGCACTATATAATGATTCAATTAAACTTGAAGATGCAATAAAAATATGCCTGCCCCGTTAGAAATATTAATATGAAAAAAAAGTCTAAATATTTAACTGGGCTAACAAAAAGAATAATACCGTGTTTGGATGTTGATAAAGGCAGGGTAGTAAAAGGTACTAAATTTATAAACCTGCGTGATGCAGGGGATCCTGTAGCGGTTGCAAAGAGGTATGATACTGAAGGTGCTGATGAAATCGTTTTTTTGGATATAACTGCATCTCACGAAAAAAGAAAAACAATATTCGAAGTAGTAGAAAAGACTGCTGAAAATGTTTTTATGCCTCTTACTGTTGGAGGTGGAATAAGAACTTTGGACGATATTAGAAATATGTTAAAAGCCGGAGCAGATAAAGTATCTATCAATACTTCAGCAGTAGAAAATCCAAATTTTGTTAAAATTGCGGCAGAAAAGTATGGTACACAATGTATAGTGGTGGCTATAGATGCCAAGAGAGTACAGTACACAGGATACAGTATACAGGATACAGTACACAATAAACAGATAAAATATAAACCAAGATGGGAAGTCTATACGTATGGAGGCCGAAGGGCTACAAAAATCGACGCGATTGAGTGGGCAAAAAAAATTGAAAAATATGGTGCTGGAGAAATTCTTTTAACAAGCATGGATAAGGACGGAACTAAAGACGGATATGATATTGGTTTAACTTCTGCAATATCATCCGCGGTAAATATTCCGGTAATAGCATCCGGCGGTGCAGGCGAAATGGAGCATTTTTATGATGCGTTTGAAAAAGGCGGGGCAGATGCTGCGCTAGCTGCATCTCTTTTCCACTTCAAAGAATTAAAAATTAAAGATTTGAAAGAATATCTTATTAGAAAAGGGGTAAAGATTAGATGTTAAAATTAAAATTCGATAAAAACGGTTTAATACCGGCAATAATTCAAGATGAAAAAACTAAAAAAATACTTATGCTTGCGTATATGAATAATGAGTCATTTAAAAAAACACTCAAAACTAAAAAAACCTGGTTTTATTCACGCAGCAGAAAAAAACTATGGATGAAAGGTGAAAAATCAGGAAATATTCAAAAAGTAAGTAAAATATTTGTAGATTGCGATTTAGATACTCTTTTAATTTTAGTTGAACCAAGAGGTCCTGCATGTCACGAAGGTTATAATTCTTGTTTTTATAGGACAGAAAAATGTAAAATTACTGAAAAAAGAATTTTTGACCCTAAGAAAGTATATAGCAGATAGTATACAGGATACAGCACACAGTATACAGCTATAGTTTTAGACTTATTCTTTACTTTAACTGTATTCCGTATCCTGTGTACTGTGTACCGTTTTTTAATATGCGTATTTTTAAACTTGTATTATTAGCAGCTATAATAACAATATTTGTAAGAACTTTTGTGTTTGAAGGTATTTATATAGCATCAGATTCAATGTTACCTACACTGCAAGTTGATGATCATTTCTTTGTAGATAAAATTACTTATAAATTTCGATCGCCGAAAAAAGGCGAAATAGTTGTATTAAAATCACCGGTAACCGAAGAAAAGGATTTAGTTAAAAGAATTATCGCAGTTGGTGGCGATGTTGTTACAATAGATAATAAAGATGTTTATGTAAATGATAAAAAATTAATCGAGTCATATGTAAGACATTCAAGACCTGATGAGATTTTAAAAGGTGATAAAATAGCCGATTTAAAAGTGCCTGAAAATGATTTCTTTGTTTTGGGGGATAACCGCGATGAATCAAATGATTCCAGGGACTGGATTGATAAAAAAACCGAACGACATATTTATTTTGTACATAGAAATTATATAAAAGGAAAAATAATTAGGTTTTAACTATGTATCACCCGACAGAAAAAGAATTTAATAAATTAATAAAAAACAATTATATTGTGCAATTATGGAAAGAGATTTCCGTCGGCAGTGAAACGCCAGTTTCGGCTTATTTAAAACTGGGAGTTAATAGTCCGTCTTGTTTACTTGAAAGTATTGAAGGAGAACAGAAATTTGCAAGGTATTCATTTCTGATATTAGATCCGTCCGTTGTTTTCTATAGTAAAAATGATTTAATTACTATACAGCGCAAAAATAGTAAAAAACATTTTAAAGCGAATGATCCTCTGAATTATCTAAAAAAACTTTTTAGTGATGATAAACTCAAACATGATAAAATGCTTCCCCGACTTTCAGGCGGCGCTATCGGTTATATAGCATATGATTATATACATAAAATTGAAAAAATTTCCAATTTAAAAAAACCTGGTTTATCTTTACCCGAATTATATTTCATGTTCCCTAAAATAGTGCTTTCTTTCGATCATTTAAAGCAAAAAGTGAAAATAATTCGTATTGTTAATCCAAAAGAGAAAATAAATTACAGAAATGCTTGTAATGATATAGAAAAAATTGTTAATAAACTTTCCGCGCCAATTTTAATTAATACTATTCGTTCAAAGTCCGGTATTATTAAATCAAATACCACAAAACAGCAATTTATAAATGCTGTTAAAAAAGCAAAAAAATATATAGTAGACGGTGATATAATACAGACTGTATTGTCACAGCAGCTGCAAACCGAATTTGAAGGGGAACCCTTTGAAATTTACCGTGCATTAAGAATATTGAATCCTTCCCCGTACATGTATTATTTTAACCTTGGGGATTTAAAAATAATAGGGGCATCACCTGAAATATTAGTTCGCTTGGAAAATAATACCGCAAATTTAAGACCAATTGCCGGAACTCGGCCAAGAGGGAAAGACGATGAGGAAGATAAAAAATTACAGAAAGAGTTGTTAAATGATCAAAAGGAAAAAGCGGAACATCTTATGCTTGTTGATTTAGGCAGAAATGATCTCGGAAGGGTTTGCGAATTTGACAGCATAAAAATTTCAAAGTTTATGTCTATAGAAAAATATTCTCATGTAATGCATATGGTTTCTGATATTATAGGTAAAATAAAGAATGACACTGATGCTTTTGAATTATTTAAAGCCACGTTTCCGGCCGGAACGGTTGCGGGTGCACCTAAAATTAGAGCTATGGAGATACTAGAAGAGATTGAGTCTACTAAAAGAGGTTTGTATGCCGGTGCTGTAGGTTACTTTGATTATAATGGTAATATGGATTTTGCAATAAATATTAGGACAATAATAATGAAAGGGAAAAAAGCTTATATTCAGGCAGGTGCAGGAATAGTAGCAGATTCCGTCCCTGAAAAAGAATACGAGGAGACATTAAATAAAGCAAGAGGCCTGCTTAAAGCAATAGAGATGGCAGCAAATAAAATAGTGTCAGGCTGGTAGCTTTAAAGTCGAGTAATGGGTAACGAGTAACGGGTAAATAGGAATAAAGGTAAAAGATTAGGTTTCTATGACTTAATCTGTGTAATCGTTTTTAGAAATTTGTGTAATCAATTTAAATTATGAAACAGCAATTAAACTTATCTACTTCACTTAAAACCACTGTTAGCCAAATATTAGGAACACGATTAGCAAATATAATAAGACTTTCCGAAAAGGAATTTAATCAACTAATTAAACAATTAGAATCCGATCCATTATTTGAGAAACTAAAAAATGATAAAATAGTAAGATATAAGAGATTCCCTAATACAGGTTTTTCTAATGCTTTTTTAGAACTTAACGAAAATTTATCTATGGATCATTCCGTTATAGATATTGGTTCTATTCTTGAAAAGAAAGAAGAAGTTATAAAACAAATAAAGCAATTAGGAATGGAGGATTTTAAAAAGTATTTTTTGTATAATGATGATAATTTATCTTATAGTGAAATAGCAAAAAATACAGGAATATCTGTAGAAGAAGTAAAAAAGATAATAGATTTATTAAACGAGATATCAATTCAGGCTGAATTTCACCACCCATTACCTCTTGACATTTCGTCTCAAATAAAATACAATAAAATAGCATCAATAGATAAAGATGTTAAAGGCCATTTTGTTATAAATCTGTTTTCGCCAAATTTGGTTAGAGGCAGATATGAGTTAGATTACGAAAAATTAAAACAAATAAACAATCGAAAAACGCAGGCTTTAGTAAATAAACTAGAGCTTATTAATGCACGGAAAACCATAATTTATCAAATATTAGAGAAGTTAATTTCATATCAAAAAGATTTTTTAAACACCGGAAATTTGGATAATCGCAGATTGTTGACACAGAAAGATTTATCAAAAGAAATAAATGTTGATCCAAGTATAGTGTCTCGAATCGTTAAAAACAGAAGCGTTGTAATACCGGCCGGCAGGGAGATTTCTTTACAGGAATTTTTCTCAAACAAAAAAGATATAAAAAAACTATTGACGAGAAAAATAATAGAAAAAAATAAGAAGAAGTTAAGTGCTGAAAAGATTAAACAAATAATAAAAAAAGAATACAGGGTAAATATCTCACGAAGAAGCATCGCTTATTATCTTGATGAACTTAAATTGAAAAAATGAGCAAAATTCTAATTTTAGATAAAGATCTGGAAATTTCTAAAACATTAAATAACTTTTTTATAAAAGAAGGTTTTGAAGTTTGTACAGCAAATACCGGAAAAGAAGGAATTCAAAAAGTAAAGGAAGAAAATCCGGATATAATTTTACTTGAACTTAACCTGCCTGATATGGACGGTATATCGTTAATAAAAGAACACTTGCCTATGATAGAAAATAAATCAATTATCGTTTTAACTGAATATAACAATGTTGATCTGGCGGTGCAAGCTATGAAACTGGGTGTTTTTGATTATATAATAAAACCTCCGGAAGAAAAAAAATTGCTTTTAGCTGTAAAAAATGCTTTAGAAACAAAGCTGCTTCGCCAAAAAGTAAAAGATCTGAGTGATCAATTTTATGTTGCTTGTAAGGCTTATTTTTTCCTTGGAAATGACCCTAGTATTAAAAGAATTATTGAAATGGCGAAAAAAGTTGCAACAACTGATGTGACTGTTCTCATAGAAGGTGAAAGCGGTGTCGGTAAAGAACAGATAGCAAGATTAATTCATTCTCATAGTTTAAGAAAGGACAGGCCTTTTATTGCGATCGATTGCGGTACTTTTCCTGATAGTTTAATCGAAAGTGAGTTTTTTGGATATGAAAAAGGTGCTTTTACCGGTGCTGACAAAAGAAAACCTGGCCAATTTGAGATTGCTGAAGGCGGAACAGTATTTCTAAATGAAATCTCTAATCTGCCTTTATCAGCACAAGCTAAATTATTAAGGGTATTACAAGAAAGAGAAATTCAGCATCTTGGAGGAACGAAAACCATAAAAATAGATGTAAGAATACTTGCAGATAGTAATGTTTCTCTTGAAAAAAAGGTGTTAAATAAAGAATTCAGAGAAGATCTTTATCACCGCTTGAACGAATTCAAGATTGTAGTCCCGCCTTTAAGAGAAAGAGGAGAAGATATTTTTCTTCTATCTGATTATTTTTTAGATGAAGCTAATAAGGGATTTTATAAACAAGTAAAAGGTTTTTCTGATGAAGTAAAACAATTATTCCTTACTTATCATTGGCCGGGAAATGTTAGAGAACTTAAAAGCACTGTCAAAAGAGCTGTTCTCCTTGCAGATGATATAATTTTATCTGAACATTTACCGCCTGCAATTCAACTTTTGCAAAATATGATTAATACAACAAAAACAACCGATATTAAAAGTGAGGAAAAAGAAGAGATTATCTACAGACATGGTTTTAAAAAAAAAGGACTTTTAATGGAATCTGAGAGAAGAGTAATTATAGATTTATTGAAAAAATTTAATAATAATCGTTCAAAAGCTGCAAAAGAGTTAGGTATCACTCGCAGAGCATTATATTACAAACTAAAAAAATTAGAGTTAAATTAATTTAAAGGAGGATTTAAAATGGTTAAAAAGTTGTTGCTTATGGTTTTTTGTTTATTAATTGTTGTTGGTTGTGGCAAAAAAGAATCGGATCAGGGTAAGGTTACAATTAGGTTTTCAAACGCTGAAACTGTAGTCGATCAAATTAAGATTATGAAAGAAATTACAGCAGAATTTGAAAAAGAAAATCCGGATATTAAAGTAAAGCTTGAATGGGGAGTTAGACCGGAAAAAATACTTACCGAATTAGCAGCCGGAACAGCGCCTGATGTTTTCATGTGGTGGATGGGGCTTGATGACTTAAAAGAACGAAATGCTTTATATCCAATGGGTGATTTTGTAAAAAAATATAATATTGATTTAAGTAAATATTTTCAATGTATTGTTAAACAATATACTTATGATGGGCAGTTATATGCGTTTCCATTACAGCTAAAAACTCTCTGTCTTGTATATAATAAAGATATGTTTGATAAGAATAAAATTGCTTATCCAAACGAAAAATGGACTTGGGATGATTATCTAGATGCCGCAACAAAACTAACAGCAACTAAAGCAGAGGGCGGAGTTAGAAAACAATTTGGAACACTATTACCACCCGGAGATCAGTGGATAATGCTTAACGGCGGTAATATTATTGACGTAAAAAACAAAAAATGTGTTATTGACAGCCCGCAAGGCAAAGAAGCATTGGAATTTTTAATGAAGTTAAATATTGCAGCATGTCCTTCTCAGGCAGAATTAGCAGCATTCACAGGCAGGGGTGGTTCTGAACCGTTTTTATCCGGAATGGTCGCAATGGTACCGGCGCCGACATGGATGCTTTCTTCACTTGCATATATCAAGAATTTTGAATGGGCAGTTGCACCAATACCAAAACCACCAAAAAGAAAAATTACTTATATGTTTGATGATGCCGGCTTAGTATTAGCCAAAAATTCGAAACATCCTGAAGAAGCATTCAGGTTTATCAGTTTTTATTGCGGGAAAAAGGGTATGGAAATATTTGCAAAAGGCAGGAACGGAATACCTGTTTACAAAGAAATAGCATATTCAACTTTTGTTACACCGCCGCCGGATGGTTTACAATATTATCTGGAAGCCGCAGAAAAAGCAACTGTACCATTAAATCCAAGAATTAAAAACTATAGTGAAATGAGAAGTTTTTATTCAAGAAATTGGACTTTAGCACTATTAGGTAAATTAGACTTAAATACTGCTTTAAAAAATATTAAAGATGGTATGAATGAGAAATTAAAGGATATTGAAGCATCATCTTCAAAAAAGAAGTAGATTTTAAAAAAAAATAGACCCCGTTAGGAATTAAATGCTACTAAATGGCAATATTTTCTAACGGGGACTTCTATTTATTAAAAGGATGGTAGAAAAATGTTTGAAAAAGGAAAAGCAATAGTTTTTGAACGTCCGGGAAATGCGGTAGTAAAAAACATTAGGTTAGCGCCTGTAGATGATGAAACCGTAGTGGTTAAAACAAAATATAGCGCTATAAGCTGCGGTACCGAATTAACTGTGTATGATGCGTTATCATATCAGACTGAGGTTTGGTATCCTACAATACCGGGTTATGAAGAAGTAGGCGAAGTTGTTCATGTAGGCAAAAAAGCTCCTTTAACATTTAGCGGAGAAAAATTAAAAGTCGGCGACAGAGTAATGGCAAATGAAGTAAGGTTTTATCCTGATTATTGCGCATCTTGGGGCGGTCAAACTCAATATGCAATCAAAAATTCAAAAACATTAGGCGGAAGACAAGACCTATGTGTAAAAATCCCTGACAATGTATCTTATAAAGAGTCTGTGATCGCATATCTTGCAGCAGTTGCCAAAAAGGGTATAGATAAAGTCGGAATAAAACCAGGAGACAATGTTTTAATTATTGGTGCAGGAGCAGTCGGTTTATCTTCTATACAGTTGGCAAAAATGGAAGGTGCGGGAAAAGTAATTTCAATGGATATTCATAAAACACGTCTTCTTAGAGCAAAAAAATTTGCTGACCATATTATTGATTCTTCAAAAGTTGATTATATTGATCAAATAAAAGAATTAACAGATGGTAAAATGGCTGATGTTGTTATTGAATGTTCAGGCGATGCAGAATCCGCAAGACAGGTTTACAAATATGTCCGTGACGGCGGATGGGAAGTTGATGATGATGGATGCAGAATTCATTTTCAGGGTTACTATATCTGGGCAATACCGATAGATCCTTATCAGAGATGGTTCACGAAAAATATGAGAATTTCAATGAGCTGTCAGTTTAAACCCGGTGATAAAGATGCTATTTTAAAACTAATAAGTGAAAAGAAATTTGATGCAAAATCATTGTTTAGCGATGAATATTCAATTGATGATGCTCCAAAAGCATATAAGGATTTAAAAAAGAATAGATGGGATATATTGAAAATATTATTAAAATGGTGAAATATAGGTAAAAGGGTAAAAAGGGAGAAGGGTAGCCCGCCACTGAATCATCGGCGGGTCCGCCAAAGACTTAGTGGCGGAAAAGAAAAAACGATTGTTTTTATTTCTTTACCTTTCTACCTTTGTAAATTTTTGGAGGTTAAAATATGGGTTGTTGCTGTTGTAAATCAAATAGTAAAATTATTGCTGCTGCATGGGGTTTTAGGAAGCTTAGCGTTGAAGATTATTTTAAAAGCGTTAGCAAGCTCGGAATTTACGGTTTAGAGTTGCATATAGATGCGAAAGAAACTAAAAATTCATTAGACAGCACAAATCCTGAAGAAGAAGCAAAAAAAGCAAAAGAATTATCGACTAAATATTGTGTATCAATATCCTCAATTGCTATAGGTAACGATTTCACACTTGAAAATGATAGTGATATTGCGAAACAAATAGAAAATGTAAAAAGAGCTATAGATTTGGCTGATATGCTAAATACTAGAATAATTAGAATATTTGCCGGTTTTATTGAAAAGTCAAAAATTACTGAATCAACATATAAGAAAGTATGGGATTCATTTAACATTGTCGGTAAATATGCAGAGAACAAAAATGTAACACTTTGTATTGAAAACCATGGTGGCATTACTGCTAACGGTGACGATTGTCTAAAAGTTTTAAAGGGAATAAAAAGTAAAGCAGTAGCAATAAACTTTGATCCTGCAAATTTTTATTTTTACGGCGAGGATCCTTTAAAAGGACTAAGAAAAGTAGCAAAATATGTAAAGTATGCGCACTGGAAAGATGTAAAAAAAGTTAACGGAAAACTTGAATATTGCGCTTTTGGTGAAGGAGTTATTGATTGGCCGCCAATAATAAAAGAACTTTCAAAAAACGGTTATAGCGGTTATTATTCAATTGAATATGAGACTTTTGAAGATGTTGAACGCGGAACTTTATCAAGTCTAAATAAATTAAAAGAATTAGGAATTAAATAGAAAATAAGTAATGGGCAACGGGTAACGAGTAGTGGGGGAAGGGAAAAATATGGAAAAGAAATATTTGCCGTCAGTATTAACTAATTATCCGATTTTTGGTTTGGGTTACCGTTCCTATTGGAAACTCGGTAACATAGTTCAGGCAGAAGTGGCAAAGGAATATAGTCTTAATGTAATGCTTGCACAGCAATCTGCGAGGGAAATAGAAAGAACCAAAAGATCATTTAAAGAAGTTATTGAATCGGCAAGTGAAAGTGCGAAAACAGTTGGATTGACAAGGCCTTGGGGAGCAGATGGAGACCATTTAAGAAACGAAAAAGAAGTAGCAATTGCTGCTGAATCAGGTTGTACGCATTTCACTTATGATTTATCAGATGCTTTAAGTAAAAACAAAGAAGATTTAGTAAACAAAATTAAACTTTTTTATGATTTAACCTGTCAGTTAAAAGGCAAAGGGAATTTTTCAAGTGAAATTTCGTTGGATGAAACGTTAAGTATAACCGATTTAAAATATATATCTGATTTAATGGATGAACTGAAAAATAAAAAAATTGAAATAACTGAAATAGCACCGCATTTCCCGGGATATTTTGAGAAAGCAATTGATTATTACCTAAAATATGAAAATGGAAAAAGAAAAAAAGACTTAAAAGATTTTACGGAATATTTAAAAGAAATTTCAAAATTAAGCAGAAAATACGGGTTTAAAATCAGTGTTCATTCTGGCAGTGATAAATTTTCAATCTATCCTATAGTATCAAAAATACTAAAAAAAGATTTTCATTTGAAAACTGCTGGGACATGGTATTTAGAAGAATTAAAAATAGTTGCAAAGTATGATTTAAATCTTTTCAATGAAATTTATAAAATATCGTTTGAAAATTATAATATTTCAAAAGCAACTTATCATATCTCATGTAATCCGGAAAATATACCGGACATTCAAAAACTTGATTCACAAAAAATAGTCTCGTTACTGGAGAGTAACGAAGGTAATGACGATTTTAGACAGTTATTGCATGTTACTTATGGGGATATTTTAACATCTGCTGATTTATCTAAAAAAATGGAATCAGTTCTAAAAACTAATATAAATGATTATAATAAGGTCTTAAAAACACACATAGTAAGACATATAAAAGATTTTATGTAAAGAAAATTACGAGGATTTTTAACTACTGATTACGGGGATTAAATCTTTAAAATCTTTTTTTCTAATCACTGTAATCCTATCTTCTAATCATCGTAATCATTCTTTATGGAGAAAAAAATGCGTTTAGGTATCAGTTCTTGGTCATACCACAGGACAATTGAAACGGGGAAACTTGACCAGATTGGCTGGATTGAAAAAAGTGCAAAAGAACTAAAATTGGATGGAGTGGAAATATTGGATATTCACTTTCCACAAACGGACGAAAAATACCTTAGAAATTTAAAAAAACTTTGTACGGATTTACGTTTAGATATATATATATTAAGTGCAACTTCTAATTTTGGCAAAGCTACAGATGAAGAGAGGAGAGAAGAACTTAAAAAGTTAAAAAATTGGATTGATGTCGGATATTACTTGGGAGTACCTATAGTCAGATATTTTGCAGGCGTACCCACCCCTGACAGAGATGTTTCAGAATCATGGTCTGAATTAATTAAACTTACTAAAGAAGCTGTTGATTATTCTTCAAGCAAAGGCATTGTATTGGCTTTAGAAAACCATCATGGTTTTATTAAGACTTCTGAAGATGTTTTTAAATTAACTCAAGGTATTAGTTCTGACTGGTTTAAACTCTGTTTAGATTTGGGTAATTATAAAGATTTATATGTTTCAATAGAAAAAACTATAGATTTATCGGCCATAGTTCATGCAAAAATGTATGGTGCAGACGGAAATGGTATTGAACGTAAATTAGATTATAATAAAATATTCGATATTTTAAAAAATAGTAATTATAACGGCTGGCTCAGTATTGAATACGAGGGTGAGGCAGAGGAAGGAACTACTATCCCGGAATGTGTCAAATATTTAAGAAAAATGATTCAAAAATATGAATAGAATCAAGGTAGGGATAATCGGCACAGGATTTATTGGACCGATACATATTGAAGCTTTACGTCGGTTAGGTTATGTTGAAGTAAACGCATTAGTTGCAGGTAATAACTTATCACTCGCCAGAAAAAAAACTAAACAACTAAACATACCTAAAGTGTACAATGATTATAGAAGACTTTTAGAAGATAAAGAAATTGAAGTTGTTCATAATTGCACACCTAATTATTTACATTTTCAAATCAATAAAGACATTCTTGAAAGTGGCAAACACATCGTTTCAGAAAAACCATTAACAGTAAATTCGGAAGATTCTGAGAAATTAGTTGAATTAGCTAAAAAAATAAAATTAATAAATGCAGTAAATTATAATTACAGATTCTATCCGTTAGTACAACAGATAAAACAAATGATTTCTAACGGTGAACTTGGAAACATTTATTCAGTACATGGTTCATATTTACAGGATTGGCTTCTTTATGATACGGATTATAACTGGCGGATTGATTCAAAACTTGGCGGAAATACCCGTGCAATATCGGATATCGGTTCACATTGGTGTGATTTAGTTCAATATGTAACAGGTTTGAAAATAGAAAAAGTGTTTGGCGATTTAAGTACAGTCCATAAAACAAGAAAACGATTTAAACAAAATATTGAAACTTTTTCTAATAATAAATCTAAATTAAATAATTTTGAAAATATAAAAATTTCAACGGAAGATTATGCGTCGGTCTTATTAAATTTCAATAACGGTGCAAAAGGTGTGTTTACAGTTTCTCAGGTTAGTGCAGGCAGAAAAAACAGATTATATTTTGAAATTGACGGTACTAAAAAATCTGTGTGCTGGGATCAGGAAAATCCGGAGAAATTATGGATAGGACATCGGGATAAACCAAACGAAATATTATCTAGAGATCCTTCTTTGGTATCGAAAAAAGTTAAAAATTATGTCAACTATCCGGGCGGGCATCCTGAAGGTTATCTTGATGCTTTATATAATTTTATGAAAAGTTTTTATAGTGATGTTAAAAATAATAATTTAAATAATAAAAATCCTGATTATGCTACTTTTTTAGATGGTCATAATGAAGTTTTATTATGCGAATCAATATTAGAAAGTTATAAAAAACAAAGATGGATAGAAATAATAAAATAGTAATGGGTAACGAGTAACGGGTACGAGGTATATAATTATGAAATTAGGATTTGCAACCGTATGTCTTGATTTAAATTTGGAAAATATCGTAAATTGGTCCAAAAAAGAAGGTTTTGAAGTTTTAGAAGTGGCTTGTTGGCCGGCTAAAAATCAAAGGGATTTTGCTCGATCGCATATTGATGTGGAGAATTTCGATGAGAAAAAAGCAAACGAAGTAATTAATCTGTTTTCAGAAAATAATATTGAAATCTCTTCTTTAGCTTATTACGACAATATGCTCGATCCAAATTTAAAAGAAAGGGAATATAAACAGAATCATTTAAAAAAAGTTATAGATGCCGCAAAGTTAGTAAAATGTGATTTAGTGGGGACTTTTATCGGGCGTGACCCGAACAAAACAATAAAAGAAAATTTTATTGAATGTAAAAAATCTTTTAAACCGATAGTTGATTATGCTGAAGAAAAAGGTATTCGTATAATGATAGAAAATTGTCCTATGGAGGGCTGGCAGATAGAAGGACTACCAGGAACAATATCTTATTCACCTGAATTATGGGATGAGATGTTTAGTATAATTCCGAATAAGAATTTTGGTTTAAATTTCGATCCATCACATTTATACTGGCTACAGGTTGATTATTGGAAAGCAACTAATAGGTTTAGTAAGTATATTTTCCATGTTCATGCAAAAGATACAGAAATATTAAAAGATAAATTGGATAATGTTAGCATATATGGAAAAGGTTGGTGGCAATATAGGATTCCGGGATTAGGTGGGATTAATTGGTTGGTGTTTATTAAAATATTACAAGGAGCTGGGTACAATGGTGCAATAAGCATAGAACACGAAGACCCGATTTGGAGTGGTAGTGAAGAAAAAATAAAAGAGGGTTTGAAAATAGGTTTTAAAAATTTAAAAAATATTATTTAAAGGAGAATTACATGTCTAAGCAGGTAAATATAGGGGTAATTGGTGCAGGTTGGCCGGCGTGGCAGCACATAAAAGGTTATCAGAAACTTGAAAATGTAAAAGTATTGGCATTATGCGATATCAATAAAGAAATATTAAGTAAAACTGCTAAAGAATATAATATTCCAAAAACATTCACGAAATGTGAAGATATGTTAAAATTAAAAGAAATAGATGCTATTAGTGTTTGTACGCCAAATTTTTTGCATGTTCCTCAGGTAATAGCTTCTTTAAATGCCGGTAAACACGTAATATGCGAAAAACCGCTAAGTGTAAGCGCTGAAGAGGCGTGCAAAATTATTGGACCATTGAAAAAAAGCAAAAAGAAATTTATGATCGCACAAGTAAAAAGATTTGCAAATGAATCCAAATATTTAAAAAAACTTATTAATAATAACGAATTAGGAAATATATATTATTCAAAAATTAAATATTTAAGAAGAGCAGGCATTCCCGGGATAGGAAGCTGGTTCACAACAAAAAAATATTCGGGAGGCGGCTCATTAATCGACTGTGGAGTTCATGTATTAGATTTAACATGGTGGCTTATGGGATGTCCTAAACCGGTAGAAATATTCGGCTCAACTTATGCAAAATTTGGACCGAAAGGTTTAAGGGATTCTAATTGGAGCGTTTCAAAAGATAGAACAAAAATATTCGATGTGGAAGATTTATCTACAGGAATCATAAAATTTGAGAATGGAGCTTCGTTATTTATAGAGACAAGCTGGGCAATGAACATAAAAGAAGATAGCCAGGTTTCATGTTTATTATACGGAACTGATGGCGGAGCAGAATTATCTCCGTTAAAGTTACTTAAATATATTGATGATTGTCCAAACTGTATTGAACCTAAAATTCCTGAAAATAATATTTTTGATGAAGAAATTAAACATTTTGTAGATTGCATTGTCAATGATAAAAAACCGACGGTTACATTGGAACACGGAATTAGAATTATGAAAATGATGGATGGGATATATAAATCAGCAAAAACAGGAAAGTCAGTAACTGTAAAGTAAATAACGAGTAATCCTTCGACTGTCGCTCAGGATAGGCTGGGTAATGGGTAACGAGTAATAGGTGGATAAGAATCACAATAATTTCTTTAAAGTAATCTGTGTAATCATATATGTCAAAAAAAATTGGAATTGCGGTAGTTGGATGTGGAATAATATCACCTTGGCACATTAAGAGTATCTTATTAAACAAAGATGCTGCATTAGTAGCAGTTTGTGATAATAATGAACTAAAAGCAAGAGAAGTGGCAATAAAATATGGCGTTGATTGGTATACAGATTATAGAAAATTATTAAAACGGGAAGACTTGGACGCTGTTTGTTTATCTTCTCCAAGTTCTTTACACGCAGAACAGACCGTTTTAGCTGCAAAAGCAGGTATACATGTTTTAACCGAAAAACCAATTGCGGTTACGCTAAAAGATGCAGATAAAATGATAAACGCTTGCAAAAAAGCAAAAGTCAAGTTAGGTGTTATATTTCAACGCAGAACCGACCCGAAATGCATTGCAATAAAAAGAGCATTGGAAAATAATGAATTAGGCAAATTAGTTCTTGGTGATGTTTATATAAAATATTATCGCGGTCAGGATTATTATGATAGTGCGGGTTGGCGCGGTACATGGAAATTTGACGGCGGCGGTTGTTTAATGAATCCGGGAATTCATTTGGTGGATTTAATGCTTTGGTTTATGGGTCCTGTTGATACTATCTTTGGTTATGCAAAACATATATTAAGAAAAATTGAGGTTGACGATACGGCAATAGCGGTAGTAAAATTTAAAAATGGCGCAATGGGAGTTATCGAAGGTGCAACATCGATCTATCCTCCAAATGTTCCTCATCGTTTTGAAATTCATGGTGAAAAAGGAACAATAATGTGGGAAGGTGAAGATATTGTCAGATGGGATATAAAAGATAGAAATGGATCTATAAAAAGTAAATTAAGTGAAATAAAAAAAATAAATTCTTTTTCGATAATATCAAAATCAGATGTTGGTATGGAAGGGCATAGAAGACAGATTTTTGATTTTGTAGATGCAATAAAAAATGATAGAGACCCTATGGTAACAGGTGAAGAAGCCAGAAAGTCAATAGAATTAGTACTTAGTTTATATAAGTCAAATAAAACACATAAACTAGTGAAAATGTGATAGTAAAAAAGTTTCCGCCGCTAAGTCATTGGCGGAAAAATTAAAAATAACACCCGCCTTATTAAAAACTTCGACCCGTTAAGTGAAATATATTGCACACACCGTTAAAAATTGATAATTATAATATAAATATCGTTAAGAAAATATGAAAAATTTGGCAATTATATTGTATGATAAATAGTGAGAGATCATGATGAAAAATATTTTTAAAAAAATATTTTATTCAAATTGTTTATTTTTACTATTATCAAGTAATTTTTTATTATCACAAACCATTCCTGATATACCACCTTCATTTTCACCGAACGGATACCTTTCTATAACAAGTTATGGGGCATCAACTACTAATTCTGACAATACAACCCAGATACAAAACTGTATAAATGCTGCAAAAACTCAGAATAAGGATGTATATATTCCTGCCGGGACATTTAAACGTAGAACACTTACATTAGATGGTGTTATGATGTACGGTGACGGGGATACATCTATATTAAGCACGACTGTCACCGGTGACAGGCATGTAATTTTAAGAGGAAACGGTTCGAAATTATACAGATTAAAAATAATTTCAAATGCGACATCGCGAAGTCAGGCAGATGCTGATGACAGCGTAAATATATACGATGGAACAAATTGTGTAATATACGGTGTTACTATGGAAAAAGCGGGTGCGGCATCCATACTCACCCGGCGTAGTTCTAATTGTATAATCGCTCATTGCAAGACATTTGATTCATATGCCGATTCAATTCATATAACCGAGAACTGTTATGATTTTTGGATTCATCATAACGAAGTTTACCGATGCGGAGATGACGGTGTTGCGGTGGTTTCTTACGGGGGAGACGGATTGCCGGTCGTAACAAATATTGTTGCATATAATAATAAAATATATGACAATTTATGGGGAAGAGGTATGTCCGTGGTCGGCGGAAAAAATATTATTTATCATGACAATGAAGTTTATAGAACTTTAGAATGGGCACCAATTATAGTTACCGGTGAATCAAGTTATGATACATATCCTTGTGAAAATATTGTAATTCGTAATAATAAAACTATAGAAGGCGGCGGAAATCATGCCGCTATATTGGTTCACACTTCCGGAGAGAGAGGACCTTCGAAAAATATTCGTATAGAAAATAATTACATTCTTAATCCAAAACGTGATGGTATACGATCGGAATATGATAATGAATCAGTAATCATAGCAGGAAATATAATAGAAAATGTTACAACTAATGGCATTGAAATATATCAAGGTAGTCCAAAAGTAACTATAGTAGGAAATACTATACGAAAACCACAGGAATACGGAATTATAACTATTCAAAATAGTTCTCAATTATTAATAGATAAAAATATTTTTTATGATATAAGTGTATCGGCGAGTGCACATGATGTAATAGGTGTTAGTGGTGCTACTCCGACACGATTGCAGGTAACGAACAACAGCCACGGTCAGCCGGGCGGGTATGGAGGGGATAGATTCATAGATGTGCCGTCAGCAAGCAATGTGAGAGTATCAGGCAACGTATCGCCGTGGAGCGTGAATGTTCCTGCAAACAGCGGTAACCAGCCGCCGGTAGCAAACAACTTTACATTAGCGGTATTAAAGTCAGACAGGTCGGTAATAAAGATAGCGACAACAACTTTTTTGGCAAATACATCAGACACTGAAGGTAATTCCAGAACATTTGTAACGGTACATAATGCAAATATTGGAAAGGTATATTTAGATTTAGTAAACGCAGAAGTAACATTTGAGCCGACCGGGATAAGCAGTGGTTCATTTATGTATACGGTGAGCGACGGATACAATATTGCGACAGCGACATGCACATTGACGGCAATTCCTACAACTATTTATTATGTTGATCCAGGTGGAAGTGACATTACTGGGAGCGGTAGTTCATCGAGTCCCTGGAAGACGCTCGCATTTGCAGTGAGCAATGTGCCTGTAGGACAGGGTTGTACTGTACATTTAAATGCCGGAACATTTACTGAGACACAGACATCTGTAGTCCCCGTAGGAGTCAATATAGAAGGTGCGGGAATTACAAGTACTATATTAAGAGGTAGTTTTAGCGGAAATATAATGAGGCTGGTATCTTCTAATGTTAACGGTAACCAGACAATAAGCGGATTAACTATTGACGGGATGAGCAAAACATTGCGTTTAGGCATATTAGTTCAAGGAAGACATTATGTAACAATACATGATGTAAATTTTCAAAATATTTATAGATTAGCGATAGAAGTTACTAATGGCGTCACTTGGTATGGCGATTCTAATCCACCTCAATTTTATTTACAAGGTATAAAATTATACAACTTAAACATTCTTAACTGCGGTGCAATAGATAATGGAACTATGTTTTCGGATATATGGATATCACACTTAGACGGTGCAGAGGTTCATGATATAGTGATAAATGAAAATGCAACTACAGGAATTACCGGAACCGGCGGTAATGGCTGGTATAAAAATACAAAAATTTATAATTGTAATATAACGGTGCCTGTTAATGACCAATGGCATCAGATAGCGGTTGAACTTTGGAATATAATGGATAATAACGAAATGTATAATGTCAATACAAATTCCTGGTTTTCTTTTGTCGGCGGTAATAAAGGTGCTGCAAGTTACAGTTTGAAGATGCATGACTGTAGTTTGATAAGCGGCGCAACAACATTATCGTATGCCGTTGAGATGCAATCAGATGATTTAGTGGTTTCAAACAATTACTTTACGGGTTATGGTTACTGTTTAAAGGACGGCGGCGGGGCGACCAATTGGCAAAATCATCAAATAAATAATAATGTATTTTATGACAATAGAAATACTTCAATATATTTAGGAGACAGTAAAACCGGAACCATGAGTAATATTAAAATATTTAACAACATATTTCATGAGACAAATAAAAACGGTTGGGATATAATAAATATATTATTTGGCGGAACTGCCACATATGATAACCTGAAAATTGAAAACAATATATTTATATGTGATATTAGTACCGTTACTTATATTAAATCTTTTTACACTACCGGAGTTGTTACAAACGGTGTTTATAAAAATAATCTTTTATATAAAACTGTTGCTGGTAGTACCGGAAGTTTTACGACATCAGGGAATATTAATGACACAAATCCGCTCTTACAAGCAACTGGCGCTAAACCTGACCCATATTACAGGTTGCAAGCAGGCAGTCCTTGTATAGATAAAGGAATAGTAATACCGGGTATAACAGATGGATATTTAGGTGCCGCACCGGATATAGGAAGATACGAATCGAGCGGCGGCATTTTGGATACAATTGCGCCTTCAGCAATAAACAATTTAAGTGTATCGAGTGTATCTTCTTGCACAGTAGTATTAAACTGGACATCTATGGGTGATGACGGAACAACAGGAACAGCAACAAGTTATGATATAAGGTATGCGACATACAGTATAAACACAGTAAATTGGGATATCGTAACACAGTTCATAGGAGAACCTAGTCCGAAGACATCAGGGAACAGCGAAACGTTTACAGTAACTAATTTATCAGCGAACACGACATATTATTTTGGAATTAAGGCAGGTGACGAAGTAATAAACTGGGGTAATTTAAGCAACATCACAAGCACAAAAACGGCAGTAGCGATATTACCTGATACAACATCGCCTGGTAACATAAACAATTTAACAACGAGCAATCCGACAACAACGAGCATAGTATTAAACTGGACCAGTGTAGGTGACGACGGCACAACAGGAACAGCGGCAACATATGACATAAGACATCAGACTTACACAATAACGGCTGGCACCTGGGGTAGTGCGACACAGTGTAACGGTGAACCGATACCACAAACATCCGGCACAAACGAAAGTTTTACCGCAACCGGATTAATTAGTGACACAACATATTATTTTGGTATCAAGGCAGCTGACGAAATTCCGAACACTTCCGGACTTTCTAACATAGCAAGCGGCAAGACACAAGCAGTAGTTCTGGTTGACTCAACCGCACCTGCTACGGTAAACACATTATCAGCCGGCAACAAAACCACAAACAGCATAACATTAAACTGGGTCAGTGTTGGTGATGATGGAACAGCCGGCACTGCGACAACATATGATATCAGGTACCAGACTTATACAATAACCAGCGGTAACTTTACAAATACAACGCAATGCACAGGTGAACCAACTCCGAATATATCAGGAACAAACGAAACTTTTATAGTAAGTAATCTAACAAGTGACACGACATATTATTTTGCGATGAAGGCAGGCGACGAAGTACCCAATTGGTCTGTGATAAGCAATGTTATAACATCAAAAACAGTTGGTACAGTAACGGGCACATCGCCTATATCCGAGTGGCAATTTGAAGAAGGCATCGGAGCAACAACGGCAGACACATCCGGGAACAGCAACATAGGAACGCTTTACAATAGTCCGCAATGGGTAGCAGGTGCTGTTGGCAGTTACGGATTACAATTTGACGGACTAAATACTTATGTAAGCATAACAGACAATTCTACATTAGACATAACAACTGCAATAACGCTTGAGGCCTGGGTAAAGACGGATGTAATAACTACCGATGGTGGTCCTACCAGGCGAGTAATAGACAAGGGCGTATATGTATTAGGCGCAAGTGACCAAGCGTATTTTAAAACACTGATAAACGGAATATCACAAAGTGTAAACAAGTCCTGGAGCAGTTCTGACATTAGCCTGTGGCATCACATAGTAGGAACTTATGATTCCATCGGTGGTACAAACAACTTAAGATTATATCAGGATGGCGTATTAGTAGCACAGGCAACTGTAACAGGTAATATCGACACGAACAACAACGCACTAACCATAGGACGGCAAGGCTCAACCACCGGCCGTTTTGACGGAACTATAGATGAAATGAGGATTTACAACAGAGCATTAACAGCAAATGAAGTTTTATTGCACTATCAGGGAACTATACCGGAGCAAGACACAACATCTCCAAACGCGATAAACAATCTTGCAACAAGCAATCCCACAACAACGACACTAACATTAAACTGGACTGCAGTAGGCGATGACGGTTTAACCGGCACTGCAACAAGTTACGACATAAGGTATGCGACATACAACATAACCACAAGCAACTTTAGCGGTGCACAGGCTCTGCCAGCTGGCGGACCAACACCGAAGGTAAGTGGTAGTAATGAAACTTACACATTAAGCAATCTGACATCTGACACAACATACTACATTGCAATAAAGGTATTGGATGAAAGAGGCAACATAAGTGCAGTTTCCAATATATCAAGTGGTAAAACGCAAGCAGTTGTAATAGCTGACTCAACACCGCCAAGTGCAGTAGACACACTTGCGTCTAACAATCCAACATACACATCAATAACACTTCAATGGACAGCAGTTGGTGATGACGGCGCAACCGGTACTGCGACACTTTATGACATAAGGTATCTATTAAACACGCAAATAACTGCCAGCAATTTTGCAACTGCGATACCTGTTAGCGGTGAACCGACACCAAGCATAAGAGGCACACAAGAAAGCTACACAATAAACAATCTAAGCAACGGCACCACATATTATTTTGCAATGAAGGTAGGCGATGAGATCCCGAACTGGTCAGATTTGTCTAATATAATATCTGCAAGAACGATAGGCATAATAAATGACACAATAGCGCCGAATCAAATAACGACGTTAAGTGCAGTAACAATAACATCAACGACAATAGTATTAAACTGGATAGCGCCCGGTGATGACAACGAAATCGGCACTGCAACAACTTATGACATAAGGTACACGACCCAAACAACAGGGATAACGGCAAACAGCTGGGCTAGTGCGATGGAAGTAACCGGAGAACCTATACTGCAGGTATCAGGTTGCACGGAAACCTTTACGCTAACAGGATTAACAGAAAACACGATATACTACATAGCGATAAAGGCGGTTGATGATGCAGAAAACAATTCAGAATTATCGTATATATTAACACAAAGGACCAATCCAATCCCGCAATCTGGGATACCAAACTCTGTAAGTCTTTTAGCTGCGACGCAACTTAACAACAATAGCATCCAATTAAACTGGCAAATATCCACATCCAGTGATGTAGCCAGTTACCGGATATACATAGCAACCGGCGATATTGCAATGGACTACACATCACCAAGTTATGTAGTAGTAAGTACACAAACACAGATAGCGATAACCGGATTAACAGCAAATCAGGACTACAAGTTTGTGGTAAGAGCTGTAAATGGTAATGGGAATGAAGACACCAACACAGCAATAATATCTGAGGTAGCGGTAGTAAACGTATCCGATTCCGCAATTAAGCTGACTGCACCC